>Ga0114931_10005210_pt1 | contig 16068 bp, 16 predicted proteins | sample 2SBtaG_FD_89579 | JGI IMG/M metagenome (GOLD analysis project Ga0114931, IMG submission 89579) | Deep subsurface microbial communities from Kolumbo volcano to uncover new lineages of life (NeLLi) - 2SBTROV14_V59a metaG | ecosystem: Environmental > Aquatic > Marine > Volcanic | place: Kolumbo...
CCAATTTTTATTCTTATTCTTTCATTCATGAGTTTTATCCCAAAAAAAGAACAAAAACATCGATCTCTTCATATATTGATGCTTATATCAATCGGTCTACAATTTTTTATGTATTTTTCACTCAAACCAATTATTTACAATGGGGTCAGGCACTATGCCTTCCTCCTTCCACAATTTGTGATTCTCGCTGTGATCGGTTTTCAGAGCATTCAGCAAAAGTATCCTCGAATTTATCCAGTTGTTATTGCAACCGTTAGCCTGAATCTTATTTTGATTTTTACATTTTATTTCAAAAGCTATCCATATTTATATCCATTTTTCAATTATGCGGTAAAAATAATCCCTGGGTTAGAAGAGCAGTTTGATTTTGATTATTGGGCAGCAAGTGACAAGGAGGCGCTCATTTGGTTGAAAAAAGAGACATCTGAAGATATGAATGCCCCGAAAATATATATGTGTTCAAAATCAATGTCTTTGCCATATTATTTTCCAAAAGCAATCGATACAAATCATGATATTTCTGCTGCAGATTATATTGTCTGCTATGACGAAAAGAAGCTTGAAAAAATCTCAGACCAAATTGATGGAGAGGTAATATATACGGTTGAGAGAATGGGACGTGTATATAACACAATATACAAGCCCTACAATTGAGCGCTTGTCTGCGAATGAATAAGGCGATAGATTTTCAATCCTTCTACTTCCCATTGGTTAGTTATTTGAGCGTCACCAAACATTGAAATATTCCAAGATGGAGAATCAAGAACCATGCATGGCTCTTGATTGCAGATTACAAAAAGTTGATCAGTGACCTCAAGTTTCTCTCTGTTTGCAACCGGCATGCCATCGATTTCCAGAAAATAGAGATAAGTATCTTCTCCCAGATCAACTGGCCATGTTGCAAAGTTAAATGGTTTGTTGTTGATTTTTTCGCCCAAAAATGTTGCAACTGTTTTTGCATGGAGGATTTGATTGTTTCCGTTTTTAAATAAGAAGTACATTTTTGAAATATTCAGAAAAGCAAAAATGGCAATTACGACTGAAACAGCTATATATCGAGTGTTTGACTGTTTCAGCAGGGTTACCGTTGCCCCGAGAACGAGGTAAAAGCTCAAGATAACTGGACCATAATAATGTGGAATTCGTTCACTTCCCAAGAACCCAAATCCCACCAGGAACACTATGACATTTATTACATTGAGCAAAATAAACTTAGAGCCCGTCTTTTTGTACGAGAGATACCCAAGGACTAATATGAGTAATAACAGAACAGTTGATACGAATGCAGGAGTGTCCAACTGGAGACTGTGCTGAATAAGTCCGTGAATTGCATCTTGCAAGCGTTCAGGATATGAATTTCCTGATGCAAGAGCCCCTTTGGTAAATAGTTTATAAAATTGATGCGTGTTCAGAAAATCATGGCGAAGATCAAAAATGATGAGCGGGCTTATAGAAATTGCAAATGCTGAGAGAGATACAACAAAAGATTGTATATGTTTTTTTATTGACTGAATCTCAAATAATTTCCATAGGATAAATAGAAGAATCGGAATTGCCAACAAAGCGCCAAGATAATGAAGTTGGATGCTAAAACCCAGAAGTGCACCAAAAATGACAGCATCACGAATACTGGGTTTCTCAAGCCATTGATAGAAAAAAAATAATGTCAGAAAGCTAAAGTATGGCAACAGATTTGGATTCCATGAAAAACGCGAATACTCCGTTAAAATTGTTGAAAACGTAGTGAGTGCAAGAAAAACTAATGCTACACCAGGAGATAGCTCTTTTTTGACAGCAAGATACGCAACGAAGATTCCAATAATGGAAAGGAGTGCAACTCCCACTGCAGGTCCGACAGGATCAAAATGAAAAAGTCCCAAAAATGGTGCAACTAAATAATAATAAAACGGTCCAAGATACACTTGTCCCACCGAGCTTGGTGCGCCGATTGCAGGAAAATGTTCAAAAGTGATGATTCGTTTTAGAATGATCGCATCGCGACCCTGGTCACTCAAAAAAGTTACAGACTCATATATTTTATAAAATCTGAAAAAAAAGAGAAGCCCAATCAGAGCTCCCGTTGCACTAGTAAAAAGATTTTTTTTGTTCATGGAGTGGTACAATAATGATATGAAACTTCGATCAGTATTGTACATTATAGCAGTTGTCCTGGGCTCTGTATTCGTACTGTATTTGCCCTTTTTGACGAAGACACTTCCGTATCTTGGTTTTTCAAAAGGAGGCGGCATGAATGTTATTTATCAGAATTTTGATGGTTTGTATTACATTGTTCCTGCAATGACAGGGTATCTTCCGAAGGCAATTGAATCGCTTCGACTTGAGTTCACATTACCTCTTGAATATTACGCAGCACATCTTCCGCTGTATCCATTTTTTATCGCATTGTTTGCGCCAATCGTTGGGAGCTTTCTTGTATCAATGATTGGAGTAAATCTCATGTTTTCAGTTGCTCTTGGGATATTTTTTTGCTTTTTTCTCCAAAAATTTCATCTGACAAAGCATCCGGTATTTCTCACTATTGTGTTTCTTTTTTTGCCAAGGTTTTTTATTATCCGATCAGTTGGTGCTCCCGAACCGCTTTTTATACTGTTAATTCTCGGCTCAATGTTCTTTTTTGAAAAAAAACAGTACTTTTTTGCCAGCGTACTTGGAGCACTTTCCGTCATGACAAAAACGCCCGGAATACTCTTGTTTGGCGCATACGGCTTGGTATTTTTGGAGCGAATGATAACGGGAAAATCATTCAATATGAAATGGCTATGGATTGGGTTGATTCCGGTAGGACTCCTTGCGGTATTTGGATTGTATCAGTTGCAGTACCATGATTTTTTTGCCTATTTTCATACGGGTGGCGTTGTTCCGATGTTGTATCCATTTTCGGTATTTAATGATGCGGGAAGATGGGTTGACTCAGTGTGGCTTGAGGATATCGTATTATATTTTTTCATTTATCTTTTCGCCATTATCACATTGAAAGATAGTAAGTATAGAAGTTTGTTTTATTTTCCTCTTCTCTTTTTCATTGCCGGTATTTTCGTACAACATAGAGATCTTTCACGTTATTTGCTTCCTATTTGGCCTTTTGCTGCAATCGCATTTGAAAGCACCTTAACCTCAAGAAAATTTCGGTACGTTTTTTACCTCCTTCTTCCGGCAATTTACCTTTATGCTTGGAACTTCTTATTGGGAAACACCATCCCTGTTTCAGATTGGCGCCCATTCCTTTAAATGATACAATGATGGGATGGGTAAGATACTAGGAAAAATGAACTCACTGAAAAAGAAAATATCTTATAAGTGGATTGTTGTTTTAATCCTCATTGTTGGCGTTTCCTTTTTTGTGTATCGCCGTTTCAATACTTCGGAAAAAACAATTTTAGCAACGTACACAGTAAAACGTGACGATCTTCAGGAGATACTGGGAGTCACTGGAGAAGTTGATGCGTCAGAAAAAGCTTCATTGCATTTCCAAACGGGAGGGAGGCTATCCTGGGTCGGAGTCAAAGAGGGGGATGTGATTAAAAAATATGCTGGCATCGCTTCCCTTGATCAAAGAACACTTCAAAAAACACTCCAAAAATATTTGAATACCTATTCAAAAGAACGAAGGGATTTTGAGCAATAGGGAGATGATAGTGAGCCATTAGTGCTTAATTTGTCTCAAGAGATTCGTGCTCAAGCTGAACGCACGCTCGAAAACGCACAATTTGACCTTGATAATTCAGTGATTGATGTTGAGTTACAGTCAATTGCAAAAGAATATTCACTTTTGTATTCTCCAATTGATGGTATTGTCACACGCGCTGATGTGGTCGAACCAGGAACAAATGTCACCGTCGCTGATACTTATGAGGTCGTGAATCCCGACTCTCTCTATTTCTTGGTCTCGGTTGATCAGACAGAAGTAATAGATTTAGTTGTTGGTAAAACAGGAATTATTACTCTCGATGCATATCCAGATAAAAAAATTCCTGGCTCAATAACGACGATAGGTTTTACACCAAAAACTGACGAAGCCGGAACCGTGTATAAAGTTGAGATGTCATTTGATTCAGCTGATATGAATGGGTATCGATTAGGTATGACCGGGGATGTGGAGTTTGTCTTAAGTGAAATAAAAAACGCAGTGGTAGTACCTGTCGAATTCATTCTTGATGAAGATGATAAACAATATGTGCAAAAAAAGGTGAATGATAAGATGGTAAAGACCCCAATTGAAATCGGCGAGGAATACAGTGGCAGAGTACAAATACTTGATGGACTTACTCCGGGAGATGTGATTTATGAACCTAAATAATGATTCAGCTTAAGCATGTCTGGAAAAAATATCAGATTGATGAAGACGTTGTATTTACAGCGCTCAAAGATATCTCGCTCACCATTGAAAAAGGTGAGTTCACTTCTTTGATTGGACCTTCGGGATCAGGAAAATCGACCCTCATGCATATTATTGGATTGCTTGATAAAGCTTCTGAAGGAGAGGTGCTCATTCAGGGACAAAACATTGCAGATTTATCGGACGATGAAATCTCAACGCTCCGTAATGAGTTTGTTGGATTTGTCTTTCAGCAATTTAACTTGATTAATAAACTTACCATTAAAGAAAATATTCTCCTTCCCACAACCTATGCACGAAAAAACCTTGCATATGATCCCAGTAGTCGCGCCGATGAGATCATGGAGCGTTTTGGGATACTTGAAAAAGCCCATTCATATCCAAATAAAATTTCAGGAGGACAGCAACAGCGCGTAGCGATTGCCAGGTCACTCATCATGTCGCCATCTCTGATTCTTGCCGATGAACCGACAGGCAATTTGGATACCAAAACAGGTAATGAGATTATGAAGCTTCTTGCACAACTCAACAATAAGGATAATATCACCGTGCTTATCGTTACTCATGAGCAAGGTATTGCCGAAAAGACGAAGCGGAAGATACAAATTATTGATGGTGCATTGTTATAATATGGAATTCATTCAATCAGCATTTTTGGACTTTTCTCGAAATAAGGGTCGGACATTCCTGACTTCATTGGGGATTCTCATCGGTGTTATGGCAGTGGTGCTTCTTACTGCGTTTGGTCTTGGACTGCGTGCATATATTGAGCAGCAGTTTGAAGATCTGGGGAGCAATCTCATTCGAGTCGTGCCAGGCAAACCACTTGAAGGGGTGAATTTTTCAAATCCTGGATCGTTTATCACCATCAAGTTTGACGAAAAAGACGTACAAAATTTGAGCCGTATTCGTGATGTAAAAATTATTGTTCCGGTTTACAGTAAGACAATACATATGGTTGCGGGAAACCATAAAGAATCTTCGACGGTGTATGCATCGACTGGAGGGATTTTTAAGGTGCTCAATGTTAAGGCAGAGTATGGACGATTATTTACCGATCAGGATGTTGATAAACGATCGAAAGTGATCGTCATAGGTCAGACTTTGGCAGAAGATCTCTTTAGTTCTGCAAAAAATGCCGTGGGGAAATCGGTCAAGTATGAAGGACAAAAATATACGGTGATTGGGGTGACCGAGAAAAAGGGTGGCGGTGGATTTGGCGGGCCAGACTTTGACTCATTTACCTATATGCCCTACAAAACAGCATACACTTTCAATACAGAAAAGACCTTTATGGTCATTATCATTCAGACAAAAACAGAAGAAGCTATTAAGCCGGTCATTAGACAAGCTGACAAGGTTTTACTCAAACGTTACGATACAGATGAGTTTTCTATCATCCAACAAGAAGAACTCTTGACTGCCATCAATTCAATTTTTGGCATCATTAACTCGGTTCTTGTTGCGATTGCGGCAATATCCTTGATTGTTGGCGGAATTGGCATCATTAATATCATGTATGTCACCGTCACTGAGCGGATAAAAGAAATTGGTATCCGGCGTGCTCTGGGTGCACGAAAATCTGATATTTTGATTCAATTTCTCGTGGCATCTGTCATTCTCTCATTGATTGGAGGCTTAGCAGGTCTTGCCGTTTCATATATTATTGTATTTTTTATTCAGGCATATTTTCCCGCATATATTGATCTCAATTCGGTACTTCTTGCGGTTGGTGTTTCTTCGGGAATCGGCATCATCTTCGGGGTGTTTCCGGCAAAAAAAGCCGCTGAACTTTCACCGATAGATGCAATACGATATGAGTAGAATGTTGTATGCGCAGATGGTCGCTCATAATCGAAAATATTGTTTCCGAGCTAACATTGTTGAGAAGTAGTCACAAACTCGGAAAAATATTTTGGTTATTTCGCTATATGTGTACCGTATCAACCAGTAGTTTTTTTTGCATGAAGCGTGATAAACGAAAGAATTTTCTTTTTAAACACCTCAAATGAATACTTCTCTGCTGATTTTCGTGCTTCTTTTCTCATTGATGAAGCTTTTTCTTTGGGCAATTTTTCAAACTTCTTGATTGTTCGGATGAGTGCAGAATCAGTAAGCTCATCGTACAAGTATCCATTCTTTTCATTCTGCACGATTTCCTTTAGTCCTCCAGAGGCATATGCAATCACTGGAATCCCATATCCCATCGCCTCAACTGGGGCAATTCCAAACTCTTCATCAACAGATGCAAAAAGAAATGCTTTGGCATTGATATACAGTTCTTCAAATGCTTCATCGGGAATATGTGACAAAAATTCGACTGTCGGCCCCGCGATTGATTTCAAAAATTTCTCATCACGTCCTGAGCCAATAATTTTCAGCTTACATTTCATTTCGTTTGCTGCATGAATAAGGATATCAATGTGTTTTGCCTTGGCAAGGCGCGCGGTGGTGACGTAATAACCGTCATCCTGAGCGTGAGCAAAGGATTCAGTATTTGTTTTTACTGGATTCTTCACTCCATTTAGGATGACACGAGACGGAATAGCTACTAGGGGATATATGACGGTTGCATTACGCCGATAGAATTTTTCAATTCGTTTTTTTGTTTCCTGAGAATTTGCGATAAAATGATCCACTCGCTGAGAACTTTCAAAATCCCATATTCTCAAAAAGTGATTGACAATATAGGCATAGACTTTGACTGGCCAGTATCTTTGCCATTCAACTGCCGTTTCATATCCATAGAGATATCGTGGTGGGTGGTGGAGATAACAAATGTGCGTAGTTTTTGGTTTGGTAATAATTCCTTTGCACATGTACCAGCCAGAACTTGAGATGACGACATCGAACTCATCAAAGTTAAATGATTCCCACACCTTTGGTGCAAGAAATCGGAGAGGTGAATACAATCGTTTGAAAAAGGGGACACGATCAGCCCACGAAGTGATAATATTCCATCCCTTGAAATGTTTGGCGTGTATTCCTAATGCGTGTGGACTATAAAGGCCAGTGTAAACAGGTGCATCAGGAAATATTTTGTGCAGTGCGACGAGTACGCGTTCTGCGCCACCAAACTCTTGAATATGATCATGAACAAGGGCAATTTTTCGTGACATAGTGTATTATACTGTAAGCGTACTTATATAGAAGTTATTACAATGTTCTTTAAATCCGCTCGATTACGTCTGTAAGAAAAATATAAAGCTGAGTTAGTCGATAGAATTCGACATGATCGAAACGAGCAGTACCGTTATATTTTTCTTACATCCGCATTCTTCGCGTTTTATAGAAATTTGGTTACTATGACATTTTTTCAAACATTCATTCTTGGCATTGTTGAAGGAATTTCTGAATTTCTCCCCCTATCATCGACCTTTCATCTGATCTGGACATCTCGACTGCTTGGTTTGGTCCAAAGTGATTTTGTAAAGCTGTTTCAAGTATTTATCCAGTCAGGAGCAATTCTTGCAGTTGTATTCTTGTACTGGAAAGAGATCCTTAAAAGCACGGCGCTTATGAAGCGGCTGATGCTTTCATTTATTCCAACTGCGCTTGTTGGCTATTTTCTATATGGAATGATCAAAGGGGTATTTTTTGAAAGCATTCAGTTTACGACCACTGTGTTTATTCTCATTGGAGGAGTGTTTCTCATTGTCGAATATTTGATTGGGAGAAGAGTTATTACAATCAAAAAAGAAATAACCATTTTGACCTATCGCGACGCGATATTAATCGGATTATTTCAAGCGCTTGCTGTTGTACCTGGGGTATCTCGTGCAGGTGCAGTGCTCGTCGGGATGATGATACTTGGCTATCGCCGCGATGAATCTGCCAAATATTCATTCATGCTCTCGATCCCAACAATTCTTGCTGCGTCTGTGTTTGACTTTTGGGAGATGAAGGATATTGTAATGCGAGACAATGGTTCCATATTGACTTTAACGATTGGGACGGCAGTGGCATTTGTGAGTGCATATTTTGGGATTACGTGGCTGATTCGATATCTGCAACAACATTCTTTGGTAATATTCGGATGGTATCGTATTGTGCTTGGTATACTATTACTTCTCATGCTCTCGATGTCCCCGTAGTTTAAATGGACAGAATGTGGGCTTCCGGAGCCTATGATGGCAGTTCAAATCTGCCCGGGGACACAAAGACATGGGCCTATAGGTAAGTGGTATACCGGTGCATTCGCATTGCACAGTCCCGAGTTCGATTCTCGGTAGGTCCACCTTGGTAGTCGTTACCTTCATATTTGGACTTTAATGAGGTAATTTGATACAGTGAATATATATCTGTACTATTTGAAAGGAGGTGATTTCGGAAGTAATGAATAAAGAACTTGCTCAATATATCCGCCATCATATTGTTTTTGTAGCTTCTGTAGTAATCGTAGGTTTTACGCTTCTTGCTGCTGGTGAGTACTATCTGTATCGTCAAACTATGCATTTAAATCAAATGATTTCTGAAGGATTTATGCAGGTAAAGTCGACCCAAATGGTTGAAGAGGAACGGCATAATGATGAAATAAAAAATGACACGATAATGAAGGAAAAAGAAATGAAGGGAGAAGGTTCGATGATGAATGACAATACGGGAAAATGATGGATTATTACAGTCGGAACTTTGCTCTTTGATGCTTCTCAAGAAGATGTATTTGGTATGGTGTATTTTTACTATCTTTCATACTGGTTTTATACTATAATTTGCGGTACAATATGCGTCTGTAGCTCAGCGGTAGAGCGCCATTCTTATAAAATGGATGTCGATGGTTCAACTCCATCCAGACGCACTATATTAGCCATGGGCTCATAGCCTTTAGCGATTAGACCCACAAGATTTCTAAAAGCTAGTAGCTAATAGCAAAGATCTAAAAAAAGCCGAGATAGCCAAGGTGGTCAAGGCGGTGGTCTGAAAAACCTCAAATGTCAGTTCGACTCTGACTCTCGGCACACTATTTGCGGTGGTAGTTCAGTGGTAGAATGCTTCCTTGCCAAGGAAGAGGTCGAGGGTTCGAATCCCTTCCACCGCTCACTTAGGAAAGATATTTCTTCAAATCAGCAAAGGCCTTCTTATCAGTATCAAAGGTGAGTGTTTGTAGAAGTTCTTCTTCATTGACAAATTTTGCATCGGTGACTTCATGATCATGATCTTCAACGTTCCCGGAGATATATTTCATAAGGAAGTAATGCACCTTTTTATTATGAAGAATTGGTCCTCGTCGAAAGAAGTATTCGACCATTGATGGTGTATTGTTGATAATTTCTGCCAACACACCACCTTCTTCTCTCACCTCACGAAGGGCAGCATCTTCCATAATTTCGTTTTGAACTTTATCTCCAATATGACCTTTGGGGAAACCCCAATGCCCAGCGCCTTTATGCTTCACCAAAAGCCATAAAAGATCCTCATTTTCTTTTTTAAATACGATACCACCCGTAGATGTTTCGAAAACCGTAGCTTTTTTGTTCACTTTAGTATCCTGCGCCGACCGGTGCTATTGGATAAAAGTTTGCAAAGGCGTATGCAGTGATTGCGATTGCTGAAACAATGATAAAGAGAATTCCAGCTTGAATGATCACGCTATCATGTGGTTTATACTCTTTCTTTTTTGCCATGAATCTATAAGTAAAATAATAATGACTACTTTTAGAATACGGGACGGGAAAGATGTTTGTCAAGTTGGTTTAGAAAAGATGCGTTTCAATGAGGTGAGATCCTTCAGAAATCGTATTTTTTATTACATTATTGACATATGAAAGCTCACTTAGTTTTTGGGTCAGCATTTGAGCATTTTTTTCTTCAACAAGAATATGGGTATCTTGACCAGTGTTAATCGTAAAAAATGCCGGAATTCCTTCAGTTCTCCATTTCTTGACCTGTTTCATGAGTTCTAAGGTTCCGACCGACCAATAGATGAGTGATGGAATAGAAGTTATCATAACTGCATGCATATTGAGCGCTTCAGCTTCAATAAGTTCTCCAAAGGAGGAAAAATTCCTTTCTTCGATGTGGTTTTTAATCTGGGTAATTTTATTTGCCATTGCTTTCTGTCGTGCTTCAAAGAATGGGCTTGTTTGAGCAAGTTTCTGTCCGTGCGATGTTGGTACATCTTTTTTTTTAGTGCTAACTACGGCGACTATATCAACGAGATCCCAGTGATCTACTGGAAACAGAGATTCGGCATACGATTCTTCACTTATTTCAGCATCGTTCCATTTGACCCATCCATCAGGGATTGATCGGCATGCAGATCCAGATCCTTGACGGGCCATTATTGATAGTTCTTTTTCAGAAAGATTCAATTTCAGTGCATGTGTCGCTGCGACGGTGAGTGCTGCAAATCCAGATGATGAAGAGGAAAGTCCGGTACTTGATGGAAAATTATTTTTTGACACCACTTTAGCATTGAGATCAGATTGTGCAAGGGTACGAATACGATCAAGATGTTGAATGACACGATCTGCTTCTTTGGTGATTGTCTCGCCATTGATTTGTATCTCATCTGTCTTAAACTCTTTTGAAAACTCTACCGTTGTAGTCGTGGTCATTGCACTCAGATTTATTGAAATACTTCCATTAGCTGGCAGTCTGAACTTTTCATCTTTTCGTCCCCAGTATTTGATGAGTGCGACGTTTGGATGGGCGATTGCGGTGGCTTTCATAGGTGTCATTCTACACGAACTCCGGGTGCATTTGGAGATACTTCAATAGGTGTCCCGTTTGCTTGAGTGATCGCTTCAATTACTTCATCTCTCATTTCATCTGGGGCAAGCGCGATCATGCAATCGCCGCCGCCAGCACCGGATAGTTTTGCGCCAAATGCCCCAGCATTGATGGCTGCATAATTGAGTTGAGATAATTTTTCTGTACTCACCCCAAGTGTTTCCAAAAGACCTTGGTTCATGCTCATGAGTTTTCCCAGTTTTTCAAAATTTTGTGCGACAAAAGCTTTTTTTGCCTCATTCACCCCTTTTTCAATAAGATCAAAAGCTCTTTCCATAATATTTGGGTATTCATCAATCGTTTTTTGCACCTGGGTGACGAGAGTGACGGTATCAGCCTTTACTCCGGTATATCCCACAATCAGTGGAAGTTTTTCTCCATCGAGTGGTTCAATCGTTTTTCCTGCAGTTAGAAAATAAAGCGTTCCTCCATAGACCGCAGCAGCAACATCAAACCCTGAACCTTTTTTCTGGATGTCGAGAACTGTTTTATAGGAAAGATCAAAGAGTTCTTTATCCGTCAAGGGTTTTTCAAACAATTCAGAGAGTGCTTTTATTGTTGCAACAGTAAAAGCAGATGATGAACCCAATCCAAACTTAGACGAAAATTCTGAAGTTGAGGTAATATTGATTCCTTGTCGGATATCATTGGCGTCAAAAAAGTTCTTCACTGCGATTTCAACAAACTGTGCTCCTTTTGGCATATCTCCTTGTCCAAGTTGATCTGTAGCTTTTTGATATCGTACGATCTCCACATCGGGTGCATTGAGGGTCAGCTGATCATCATCAGTCAAAAAGAGTTGTACCTGCATCCGATGATCTACTGCAGTCACAATACAAGGATGATCGTGGACTACGGCATGCTCGCCCAAAAGTATAAGTTTTCCCGGAGCAGAAGTAGTGACTGATTGCATCTTCTTATTATAAATCAAAGATTGGCAGATAGGGGTAAATAAGGTACAATAGGTGACGATAATCTGTGCAATTGGCCTGGTAGCCAAGTCCCGCCAGAGGCGGACAAGGGTAAGGCAAAAGATCGCATATGGCGCGTTGGTGAAGTGGAAACACAGGAGTCTGCAAAACTCTTATGCACCGGTTCGATTCCGGTACGCGCCTCATGTATTAGTCATTAGTCGTCGGTCATCGGCCGTCAGGTAATATGTATAAATTTGAGAAATTAAAAATATGGAATGAAAGCAATAGGCTTATAGAAGTAACCTATCAACTCATAAAGGCATTACCATCCAATGAAAAAATATAATGCGAGTGATCAATTGAGAAGAGCGATTTTCTCTATAAGTTTGAATATTGCAGAAGGCAGTGGTGCTGAGTCAGATAAAGAACAAGTGAGATTTTTATATATTTCGAGAAAGTCCTTATACGAGGTGGTCAGCATCATTAAAATATTAGAAAATTTGTATAAAATTGATTCGAAAGAAGTTCTCGATCGACTAGATATAGTAGGTAAGTTATTGAATGGATTGATAAGAAGTTTGAAGTCTAAGAACCAAAGCAAAGTCTGATGACTAAGGTCTAAAGTCTGATGACTATCAAGGAGAGGTCGCATAGTGGCCTAGTGCGTCGGTCTTGAAAACCGATGTCCCGCGAGGGACCGAGGGTTCGAATCCCTCCCTCTCCGCCAAATTTCACTTTCGGAAGAATTGGAAGATTGCGCCCAGCCGCACCTTCGGCGCTGAGTAGGCGGGCAAAAATTCATTCCCCCCTCCAGACCCCCTTCCTTTTTGCCCTTTTGCTTTTCGGGCTCCGCCCGAATCGTAAATAATTCATATCCTAACTATGTATAATGAAATATAATATCGCTATATCACTATCACTTCAGGAGTAAAATAATACTAAATGACTAAGCAAAAATCCACAATTGGAAGTAATGTAAAGAAATACCGTAAACTTGCGGGTATTTCTCAGGATGTGCTTTCAAAGAGAGCAAATTTTGCTTTTCATACTATCGCCAAGATTGAAACAGACTCAACACCCGATCCTCGCATAGAAACCGTTAAAAAAATTGCGGACGCTTTGGGCGTGTCGCTTGATGATTTAATGAAATAACTATGGCAAAAAATAATTCTACAAAATCGGAAAATTTTGAAGCTCAGCTTTTTAAAGCCGCCGACAAACTACGCAAAAATATTGACGCGGCGGAATACAAGCACATTGTGCTTGGTTTGATATTTCTCAAATACATTTCAGATTCATTTGGAGAGCTTTACTCTAAGCTAAAAGAAGGCAAGGGGAAATTTGAAGGCGCAGATCCCGAAGATCAAGACGAATACAAGGCAGAAAATGTTTTTTGGGTTCCGAAAAACGCTCGTTGGTCTTACCTGCACTCGCGCGCCAAGTTACCAACAATAGGGAAAGACTTGGACGAGGCAATGGAGCTGATCGAAAAAGACAACCCAACACTAAAAGGCATTTTGCCAAAAGTATATGCCAAACCAAATCTTGATAAATCCGCGCTTGGCGGACTAATTGACCTTATTGGCAATATCGCACTTGGCGATGAAGCGGCAAAATCAAAAGATATTCTTGGAAAAGTATATGAATATTTTTTGGGCGAGTTTGCTTTGGCAGAAGGGAAAAAGGGTGGGCAATTCTATACACCAAAATCAATCGTAAAATTACTTGTTGAAATGATTGAGCCATACAAGGGTAGAGTTTTTGATCCTTGCTGTGGGAGTGGGGGAATGTTTGTGATGAGCGAAAAATTTGTAAAGGAACATCAAGGACTGCTTAATGATATTTCCATTTACGGACAAGAGAGCAACCAAACCACTTGGAAACTTTGTCGGATGAATCTTGCTATTCGCGGGATTGATGGAAGTCAAGTGAAATGGAACAACGAAGGTTCTTTCCTAAAAGACGCTCACCCAGACTTAAAAGCCGATTTTATTCTGGCTAATCCACCCTTTAATGATAGCGACTGGAGTGGTGAGCTTTTGCAAAATGATGGTAGGTGGAAATATGGAACGCCACCTAAAAGCAATGCCAATTTTGCTTGGGTTCAGCATTTTGTTTATCACCTTGCACCAAAAGGTGTGGCGGGTTTTGTTTTGGCCAAAGGATCGCTTACTTCAAAATCGTCTGGTGAAGATGTGATCCGTAAAAACCTGATTAAAGAAGGTTTGGTGGATTGTATTGTTAATCTACCGGCAAAACTTTTCTTAAATACGCAAATCCCAGCTTCTCTTTGGTTTTTGTCTAATAAACGACATGGTTTTAATGGTGATCGCAAACGCAAAAACGAAATTCTTTTTATTGACGCGCGTGATTTGGGACATTTGATCAACCGCCGGACCAAAGAATTTAGTGATGAAGATATTGAAAAAGTTGCTACGACTTATCATGAGTGGCGAAAAAAGGATGGTGATTATAAAGAAATTGCTGGATTTTGCGCTTCTGTGCCTATTGAAAAAGTGCGCGAGCTTGATTATATCCTCTCACCCGGGCGCTATGTGGGACTACCCGAAGAGGAAGATGATTTTGATTTTGCCGAACAGTTTACCAGCCTAAAAGCTGAATTTGAGAAACAGCTTAAAGAGGAAGAAAAGCTCAACCAGCGCATTCTCCAAAATTTAAACAAGATTGAGTATGAAAAATAAAATAATTAAAAATATTGCCATTTACCAAGCTAAAAGCGGTGCGATTGAATTTCGTGGTGATTATGAGCAGGAGACGATTTGGGGAAATTTGCAACAAATAGCAGATCTTTTTGATGTGCAGAAACCTGCTATTTCCAAGCACTTAAAAAATATTTATTCTGAAGGTGAGTTGAGTAAAGAGGCAACTGTTTCCATTTTGGAAACAGTTCAAAAAGAAGGCAAAAGAGAAGTAAAACGAAGTATTGAGTATTATAACCTAGACGCGATTCTTTCTGTGGGTTATCGGGTTAACTCCAAGCAAGCTACGCAATTCCGTATTTGGGCAACGAAAACCCTCAAACAGCATTTGCTCCAAGGTTACACCATCAACAAAAAACGCATTGGTGAAAATTACGAAAAATTTATGCAGGCAGTAGCTGATGTAAAGGCTTTGCTCCCGGCGGGAAATAAAGTAAAAACAGAGGATGTGCTGGAGCTTATTAGTGCTTTTGCCGGTACTTGGTTTTCGCTGGATGCTTACGACACAGATCGCCTACCACAAAGAGGCGCCAGTAAAAAACAAGTGGAATGCACGGTGGAAGAATTGGAAAAGGTACTGAAAGAACTTAAAAAAGATTTGATCAAGAAAAAAGAAGCCACTGATATATTCGGACAAGAGCGAAGCAAAGATGGCATGAAAGGCATTGTAGGAAATATTTTTCAATCGGCTTTTGGCAAAGATGTTTATCCAAGTGCAGAAGAAAAGGCAGCGCACCTTCTGTATTTTATGGTGAAAAATCATCCATTTGTAGATGGCAACAAACGCAGTGGCGCATTTGCTTTTGTTTGGTTTTTACGCAAAGCTGGGCTTTTGCGCGCCAGTCTCACGCCCGAGGCGCTTACAGCTTTGACTTTGCTTTTGGCAGAAAGCCATCCGAAAGACAAAGACAAAATGATCGGGCTTGTTTTATTACTTTTGCAGGGGAAATATGAGTAAAACAAAGACACAATCAAATGCAGACGCACTAAACCTTTCCAAAGAAAAAGGTGTTCCTGATGGGTGGCGAGAGATAAGGTTTTCTGATTTTTGCAATATAACTCGTGGTGGTTCCCCACGACCGATTCATGATTATATACAATCAACAGGAATTCCTTGGGTAAAAATTGCTGATGCAACATCGAGCGAATCAAGATATATATTTTCTACAAAAGAATTTATAAAACCTGAAGGAGAAACGAAAAGCAGGATTGTATTTCCCGGAGATTTAATAGTTTCAAATAGTGCAACTCCAGGATTACCAAGATTTATGAAAATAAGAGCCTGTATTCATGACGGCTGGCTTTTACTAAGAGATATTAAAAACGTAGACAAGGTCTTTCTTTA
>Ga0114931_10005211_pt1 | contig 16068 bp, 11 predicted proteins | sample 2SBtaG_FD_89579 | JGI IMG/M metagenome (GOLD analysis project Ga0114931, IMG submission 89579) | Deep subsurface microbial communities from Kolumbo volcano to uncover new lineages of life (NeLLi) - 2SBTROV14_V59a metaG | ecosystem: Environmental > Aquatic > Marine > Volcanic | place: Kolumbo...
GGAAGAACATCACCGGCCCAGTTAGTCGGGTTAAGCCAGCTGTTGTCTCCTATGGCTCCATTGTCCCAAGCGGCTGCTGCCTGCACGGGTGCGGAGCAAACTACCAGCCCCAGAACCACAAAAAGGCATGTTAAAATTCGTAGCATTTGAAAATCCCTCGCGAAATGAAATGATTGGAATTACGTGTGCCAAACCTCGGCAAGCACACCAGCAAGACGCAATAGTCTATCTGCCTTGGTAAAACTTGTCTTCGATGAAACGGGTACGGAGCTGTCACACCGGTCAAGTCTCTAGACTCAGTTCTGCAAACCTTGTTTTATCTCCTTACATCGAATGCGCCAAATCTTTCGACGAAAATAGCAATCCACTCAAGGCGACCGATTAATAGCGGTCACCTGTATAATCTGCAGTGCGTCTCAATACCATGGTATTCTGTGGAACTTTTTCTGCGGCTACCTAACCCGCATGTTTCACCCGTTTCTGCTGCGGCGTCCCAAGTCCTTCCGTGGCTACGTTATGTTTCGGCTGGCGATCTTCAAAGTGTAAAAAACACGCCTGCAGTCGCCAGCCTCACAATCCAAAATAGACCGGCGGGAGTATCACTCCTCCCACCGGTGCCACGGAGGAATTAAAAATCTCAACACGAGTGCAGGCCGATAAAACGCGGCCTTACTAAACCTTTCGTCGCCGACCAAGCATCAGGCCCATAGAGCTCAGTGCCACCAGAGCGAGCGAAGACGGCTCGGGAACACCCCGGAAGATCGTCTTCCCATCCTCACCACCAAGGAGAGTACCAGGGGCGTGAGTTTCCCATACCACGGCGCCGGGGGCACTGCTTCCGAAGCCGGTGATCTGCCCTGCGTTGATCGCCTGGATGACGTTAGCAGAGGCAGCGCCCTCATTCGACAGGATTCCACCCGCCAGATCGATCGTGCCAAAGCCATCGGCGTTCGGCTGCCCCAAGCCTCCGATAAAGAAGGCGTTGCTGACATCAAAAAACACCTCTCCACCGTCGAGCTGGATGTGGGCCGTTGAGCCCGCCTCGGAGCCGATAACGAGCCGCTGCGTCGACAGCAAGCCACCTGTCATGTTTATTTGGCCGTGCGAAGGGCCGTCGCCCATAAATAAGAAGGGAGTCGCGCGCCAAACCCCACCGCTCATGTTCAGGGTGCCATCGAAGCTTTCGCCGATCGCGGCAACGTCATCCGTATGGAGATCCCCACCGACGATGTTCAACTCGCCGACCGCGGTGTCGCCGATTTTCACCTCACTACCTATCATCCCGGCCAAGCTGACCGTGGGGGCGTCCGCGCCGGACAGCGAGATGCTGGCGAGTCCGTCGGCTGCAACCGGAACAGTATTCGTGTCCCAGTTGCCCGGGGTCGACCAGTCGTTGCCAACGCCTCCATTATCCCAGACCACCGTGGCCGAGGCACTGCCGACCATCCCCAGGGTTAAGACGAGACTGAAGGCCAATAACATCTTCATTGTACATTTCATGAGAACACTCCACGTTGTTTAATGAGCAAAACATTCGATAAGACTTATCTCAAGTGCCCGTCCGAAAAAAAAGGACACCACTACGCCCTCCGCTACATGCGTCTGGCGCTTTTCGCATTACTTTCGTACTATGTAAACGGTTATGTCGCTCATCCCATAGGCATTCTCCTTATCTCATAGGTAATGGACTCAACTAGGCAATGGACTCAACTCCCTCCCATCAATTGAGCCCTCCCATCAATCGGACAAGCGTCCGCTACAACAACGCACGCGCTCAATCGGGCTGACCGGCACGACTGTTGCGGTGCGGATAAATAACCCAATGAGCCAAAATTAACCTAAGACACATCTTATGTCAAGGAAATAATACGTTTACCATAAACATTGATTGATTATTTGGATATATCTTATTGCATGCCAAGTCGCTCTGGTTTAGGATGTTTACATTGGGAAGGGCCTTAAGGCATACCGCATTCATGTGTATATGCATAGTTCGCCGAAAAAAATCCTTTTTTGCAAATAGGATGTTATTACAAATGGCTAATATTGTTACCCAAAGCCCAAGGCACCGTCAGGTTTTCGAGCAATTGCGGCAGGGAATCCGGACAGGTGAGTACCGCCCGGGGGATCGCCTGCCAACCGAGACGGAGTTGATGGAACAGTTCTCCACCTCGCGGACGACGGTCATCCGGGCCATGCGCGACTTGGCCAATGAGGGGCTGTTGATGCGGCGCCGGGGTTCGGGCAGCTTTGTGCTTGATATAAATGGGGCGAAACAGCGCACGCTGGGCCTTTTTATGCCCTTTGTGGAGACCGGAGCCGGTCTGCCCTACATTGGCGGCTTGATCCATCAGCACCTGGCCGACTTGGCGGGACAGAATCACGCCATGTTAGCGCTGCAGTGTCTGGTCCGCGGCAAAGCTAGTCTCCAACAGCGGATGATGCAGTCGGCCCAAGCCCTGCTCGATTGCAACGTCTCCGGCGTATTCTATTACCCGGCCGAGTTGCCCCCGGCTCAAATGCATTACAACCGGCAGGTGCTTGACAAGCTGACCGAGGCCGGGGTGGCAGTGGTGCTGGTGGACCGGGACATTGTCGCCGAGCCCGGACGTAGCGAGTTTACCCTGATCGGGTACGACAATCGGCGTGGTAGTTGCCTGCTGACCGATCACCTGATCCAGACCGGCTGCCGGCGGATTGCCTTCATTGGCATTCCGGAGGTATCGACAGCCGTGGCGGATCGGCTGACCGGCTACTACGACGCCCTCCGGGCGCATGGTATTGCGGTGGATGATTCGCTGGTCCGAATGATCGATAAAGTGGACTTGACCGAAACATTTTGCCGCAAGCTGGTGGATGAGGCCAAGCCGGACGCCATCATCGGCAAGATGGACCGCTTCGCTGCAGTTATCGGGCGGCATCTGCTGACCATGGGAATCAATATCGGCGTGGATATCAAGCTGGCCGGATTCGACGATGACCCGATCGCTGAATTTTTACCGGTGGCACTGACCACCATTCGTCTACCCATCGGACCGTTTGCCCGAGTGGCTCACGACGCGTTGGTACGCCGTATCGAATACCCGGATATCGATCCTCGGCAGATCATTATCGATACCGAGTTGGTCATCCGGAAATCGACGGCGGCGAGCCTAGCAAACCGGGGAAGACGTAAGACAACAAGAAAGAAAACCTCATGAGATTCCACTGGGATCGACGACGCGTTTGGGTTTCGGCAACGCTGGTGGTGGTCGCGTTGCTTTCGGCGGTGAGTCTGGTTCCGCCTACGGCGGAAGCGGCCACCATCGTGGATGTCGGATCGCGGAAGCAGTTGCTCTTCGACGAGCTGTTCCTGGAGCAGGCCAACGGGGTCCGATTGCGGGTGAACACACCGTTCCAAGAACCGGAGCCGGTGCTGGTGCCGGACCGGCCGTGGGAGCGGACTCTGGGCGGCGACGCTACGGTTTTGTTCGACCGGGGCAAGTTCCGAATGTGGTACAGCGTGTGGGGGCCCAGCAAGGCGGGAAAACGGCCACCCCTCAATCTTTGTTACGCCGAATCGACCGACGGCGTCCACTGGCACAAACCGGATGTCGGGTTGATCGAGTACGACGGTTCCAAACAGAATAACATCCTCGCGCCGTCGCATCCCGGCGCTCGCACGGGCGGTGGGACGGTCTTTCGCGATGATCATGGTACCGCGGAGGAACGCTACAAATGGTGGGCCAAGTATTATCCGAGCGAGGAGGAAACGGCTCGAGGCATCCGGCGGGGTCTCTACGGCTGGGTCTCACCGGACGGCCTGCATTAGACGAGGCTAGGGCCCGATCGGGGATACCCGCTGAGCCGTGGCAACGCCTCCGACAGCCAGAACGTCTGCTTCTGGGATGCCGACGTGGGGAAGTACATCGGGTTCGTCCGCAAGAAACGGGAAGGCCCCCCGCCCCGCGATCGGACCTGCTGGGTCGGCCTGATGACCTCCGACGATTTCGAGAACTGGACCGTGGCGGAGGATGTATTTCGCGCCGACGAACATTTCAATGTCCCCGGCGGCAAGCCGGGCTGGCTCCCGCCGGTCGACCTCTACCATCCGGGTGGCATGAAGGTTCCAGGCGTCCCGAACGCCTACATCCTGCTGCCAGCCCGCTTTTATCATTGGGCGCAGGGTGGGCTCCCTTCCACCATCGACATTGGTCTAGCGACCGGTCGCGATCGGGTCAACTGGTGGCAGCCGGCGCCGGAAGACCGCCGGCCGTTCTTGCGTTTGGGGCCCGATGAATCGGCGTCGTCGGGAATGCTCTTCGCCAGCCCATGGCCCATCGTCGTCGGTAACGAAACTTGGATCTACTATGCCGGGATCGGGCAGCTCCATCCCCACCACGCCGGAGGTGATACGCCGTCATACGGAAGTGGGATCTTCCGGGCACGGCTCCGGCGTGACGGGTTCGTCTCGGTCGATGCGGGGTATCGTGGAGGCGAGTTCACCACCCCGGTCCTTACTTTTGAAGGGGACCGCCTGGAAGTCAGCTTGGACAGCAGTGCGGGCGGCTGGTTGCAGGTCGAGATCCTCACCGTGGGGGGCACGCCGGTCGCCGGCTACGAACTCGGTGCGTGCGATACGGTTCGGGGCAATTCGTTCGCCAATCGCATCACATGGCAGGGCCGATCGGACGTCTCCGAGCTGGCATACCAACCGATCCGACTACGCTGCGTGATGCGGTCCATGAAACTGTTTGCGTTTCAGTTTGCCACGTCAAATCGCAATCATCAACAATGAGTGAGCATCATCGGATTTTCGCCGGCAAGACAAGCAATGAGTAACGTGCTGATAAGATGGTCTGATCTGCTCGTGCTGGGCCTGGGGCTTGCCACCCTGGTGGCCATTGGTTGCCTTTGCGCGGGCCGCGGTAAGACGGCGGAAGGCTATTTCCTCGCCGACCGTTCGATGCCCGGCTGGGCCCTGGGCTTCTCGATGATGGCCACGATCGTCAGCTCGATGTCCTTCCTGGCCTTGCCAGCTTTCGCCTTCGAGCACAACTGGCGCCATTTCCCGGGCGGCTTCAGTTATCTGGCGGCAATGCCGGTCGCGCTGCTGCTGTTCATTCCGATGTATCGCCGTACGGGGGTCAGTTCGGCTTACGAATACCTGGAGCGACGTTTCGGGCCGTGGGCCCGATTTTACGCGGCCGCCTGCTTTGTGTTGTTTCAAATTTTTCGGATGGGGATCGTTCTGTACATGGTTTGTCTTTGTCTCCAGACATTTGTTGGTGGCGAGCTGCCTATTTTGATGACGGTGTTCGGGACTTTGGTGGCCACCTATACGACCGTTGGCGGATTGCAAGCCGTGATCTGGACCGACGTGGTGCAGGGCATTGTGTTGATGATCGGCGGGGTCGTCTGTTTACCCATTTTGGTTTCCCAGTTGCCTGGAGGGGTGAACCAACTGTTCCGCGTGGCAACGGCGGACGACAAATTTTCCTGGGGCAGTACGGACTTCGATCTGACCCAAATGACCGTGTGGGCGGTCGTGCTGAGCAAGCTGGTGATCTATCTGCAGATACTCGGGACCGACCAGACGAGCGTACAGCGTTACTGTGCGGCGAAGAGCGATCGAGACGCGCGCGGGGCGGTCCTCCTTGGCGGCTTTCTGACCGTGCCGATCTGGACTTATTTTCTGTTCTTGGGAACGGCTCTTTACGCTTTCTACCAAGTGCTGCCCGACCAGACCGTGGCCGGGTTGAAACCGGACCAGATCTTTCCCTATTTCATCGCGACTCGTCTGCCGGCGGGGATGGCGGGGTTCGTCGTCTTCGGTCTGCTCGCGGCGGCCATGTCGACGCTCGATTCCAGCATCAACGCCGCCGCGGCCACAGTGACCACCGATTTCTATGGCCGGCTCTGGAGCAAGGACCGAAGCCCGGAACATTATGCCATGGTGGGCCGGCTGCTGAGTTTGTTCTTTGGCCTGGTCATGATTGCAACGGCACTGGGAATTCACGCATCGCGATCGTCCGCGGCGGTCGAGGATCTGCAGACGATGATGCTCTCCATTCTTGGAGGGGGGCTGCTGAGTCTTTTCCTGCTCGGCTTCCTCACCCGTCGCGTCGACAGTCGTGCCGCGTGCATCGCGACGATCCTGACCGTGTTGAGCGTCATGACCTGGTTGCTGTTGGAGACGCCGATGGGGCGCAGGGCATTGCCCGGCCTTTCAAGCTTGCTTCCCGATAAGTTTTGGGTCGGCGTGTTTGCCAACCTGTTGTTGTTTGCCGTGGGTTACGGTGTCAGCTTGTTGCTGGGCAATCGTCCCCCAAAGGGCCAATTGGGATTTACGGTATGGTCTGTCGTGGAGCCGCGCATAGAACGAGAGAATGGAACATGACACCGACTGAATTGATGATAGCCGAGGCAAGGGAGCGTGGACTGCGGCATTTTTTCGGTCTGCCTGGCGGGGGTTTGACCCTGGAAATGGTCGATGCGGGCCGGCGTCTGGGCCTCGAGCTGGTCACGGTGGCGCACGAATCGTCCGCGGCGATCATGGCGGCCTTCCATGGGCGGATGTTGAAGACCGCCGGCTTGGCGCTGGCCGTCAAGGGCGTCGGGGCGGGGAACCTGGCCGGAGGCGCGGTCAACGCCTACTTCGAACGCCTGCCGGTGGTCTGCGCCTGCGACGCGTCCCCAGATCACCTGACGCAGCGAGAGATGGTCCAACATTGCGATCATGCCGGTCTGTTCGGCGCGGTCGCCAAGTACCAGGCCACCTTGACTGCCGAGAATGCTCCGAGACCACTGCAAGACGCCGTGTTTCACGCAACCGACGGTCGTCCCGGACCGGTTCTGCTGAACCTGCCAGCCGGCCTTGGCCAGAGAGAGTGCGCGGATCCGCTGCCGGCCAAGGCCGCCACGTCGCCGTGCGTTCCCGATCCGGCCCGGCTCGCCGCCGCGCGCAGGCAGATTCGCAGCGCGTGTCGACCGGTCGTCATCGCCGGACAAGACGTGGTGCGAGCCGGGGCCACCGACGGGCTCCTGACGCTGGTCGAGAACATCGGCGCGGCCGTATTGGTGAACATGGATGCTCGCGGAGTCGTTCCCGAGACGCATCCACGCTGGGCCGGCGTGCTGGTGGGCACCTATGGCCCGAATATCATCGAAACCGAGATATTTCGCCAGGCGGACTTGATCGTGTTGGTCGGGGCCGACGCCATGATGACGCACAGCGCGTGGGGTTGCGACGTGCCGACTTGCGAGTTCGTGGCCCGGCCCGAGTACGAAACCCTGTCGGCCAGTCCAGCCGTAAGAGTGGACGGAGATCTGAAGGTTGCCCTGGAGGATTTACTTTCGCTACGACAACCGGGCTTCTCGGAAGACGAGATCCAGCGGACCCGCCAAAAGATCCTGCACAATTTCGAACGGCCGGGGTCGGCCCGGTTGGCCGCCCAGGACATCCTCGCAATGACTCGCGCCGCCTTGCCGGCCGATGGCATGCTGTTTGCCGAGACCGGCGTGTTCGTCTGCTTGCTTGAGCATTTGTGGCCGGTCCAGCGGCCCGGCGCATTCTGGGGCACCTCGGGTGGCCGTACCATGGGTTTGATGCTGCCGGCCATTCTGGGGGCAAGACTGGCCGACCCTCGGACACCGATGATCGGCATCGGTGGTGACGGCAGCCTGCTGATGTGGTTGGGGGAACTGGAAGTCTTTGCCCGCACGGGCGTCGGCGTGCCGCTGGTCATCATGAATGATCGTGCGTTGGGCACGATCAAATCGCGGCAGAAATCGCGGCGAATGTCCCCTTATGCCCTGGATTTGCATCCGGTCGATTACGCGGCGATTGCCACCGGCATGGGGCTGAACGGAGTGACGGTCGAGACCCCAGAGCAGTTCGAAACGGCCTTGCACCAGGCGATGCGGACCCGTCGCACAACCTTGATCGACGCTCGCGTCGATCCCGTGCCATACCAAAACAGTTTCGGTCCGATGATCGGAGAGCCCGTGAATCATTCCCAAGGCCCATGCATGGAATCCGGGCCGAAACGGCACGTGCGTATCGATCTTCCCCCAGCAATCGGTCTCCCCAATAAGAAGGGCAATAAAAAGGACATCACATGCGAAAAGCCACGGCACTCCCTATAATCCAAGGCATTCTACTTGTTGCACTGCTGCTTCCGACCGCTTCGCTTTCGCGCGCGGAGGATACGGGCACCAGTGAGTCACCTCGGATGCCCCTGCTCATGCCGGATGACTTCGTGGAATTGAATCTTGCCGCCTGGCGGGTGGAAGAAGGCCGGCCCGACCCGGCGAATCCCCTGCTTGAGCCGGAAATGCCTTGGGACGCTGGCGGAGTCATGTCGCATGGGACCGTTCTCCGCGACCCCCTGGACGGCCTGTGGAAGGCCTGGCACCTCTCGACGCCGGCGAACAAGGTCGCCAGCGTCTCCGAGTCGAGCGACGAAGCAGAGCGCCGCGTCACCTACCTGGAGAGCAAGGATGGCGTCCAATGGGTCAGGCCGAAGCTCGACTTCGTCTCCTGGCCCGGTCATGAAAAAACGAACATCCTGTTCGACAACAACGAATACGGAAACTGGACCTTCCCGAACGTGCTGATCGATCCCGACAACAAGGAGTGGCCCTACGAAATGTTCGTGGTCTGGAATGGAAAAAAAGTTCAGGAAGGTCTCGACCTGCTCGGCGCGCCCGGGCCAACAAAAAGTAAGCGGGCCGCGTACCGATTTCGATCGAAAGATGGAAAAAAGTGGGAAATACTCGCCGGTCCGCTCTACTTTGTAAAACAAGATACCGTGTTCATATTCAGGCAACCGGATAAAAGCTACACGGCCTACACGAAACACGGCATAAAAACAAATTCATTCAGCCACATCCCCATCTACGACAACGGTTCGCCCGAAAGAATGCGAGTCATTACCGGCATGAAGAGTGTCGACGGCAATACCTGGAGCGAGCCGGAACTGGTGATGGTTCCGGACTGGCGCGATCCGGCCGACTTGCAATACCTGGAGATCAGCAGAACGCCCGTCCCCGGGGGCTATGTCGGGCTGATCACCGTCTACCATACTAATATCCAAACCATGGACCTGCAGTTGATCGCCTCGCGCGACGGCTTCCATTGGTGGTCGCCCGACCGGCGCAGCGCGTTGCCGAATCCACCGCTGGGCGATTTCGGCGGTGGCATGATCTGGCTGATGAAGGATCCCGTCGTCGAGGGCAACCGGATGCATGTCTATTACGGTGGCACGGAAGGTCTGCACGGCGAAATATTTGACAGCCGGATAAAGCCAAGGTTGGAAGCGCGAGGTGAGACCACCGCTGGAATGAGAACGCCAACGCTTCCATTCTACTCCGCCTTGTGCCGCGCCACCTGGGAATACGACCGGCTCTGGGCCCTGGTTCCATCGGCCGGTGGGCCCTTCCCCGCCGTGGCGGTGACCAAGGACCAGGATTGTGCCGGCAAGAAGCTCTGGGTCAATACGAAAGTCAAACCGCATGGCAAATTTGAGGCGGAGCTGTTGGATCGTGAAGGCCGAAGCATTCCTGGATTCTCGCGGCAGGATTGCTCGGTCGTAACCGGCGACCAGCGCCGGGTGCAAATCAAATGGCAAGGCGGCGACACGGCTCCCAAGGGGGCGGTTCGGATCAAATTTCACCTGACCCGAGCCTTCCTCTACGGATTTGAATGGCGATAAGACTTTTTGTTCGATTCCAACAGATAGGCCTCTAAGAAAGGAACTGCATGACCATGAGCTTCCATTGGTACCGACCAGGTGTTCGCATCTTCACTTCGCTAGCCATGGTCACGTTTTTTTCGGCGGTTGCCGCGATTCCTGGCACGTGCAAGGCGGCGACTATCGTCGATGTCGGGGCGCGGAAGCAACTGCTCTTCGACGAACTGTTCCTGGAACAGGCGAGTGGCGTCCGTTTGCAGCTGAACAGGCCCTTCCAAGATCCGGAACCTGTACTGGTGGCGGATCAGCCATGGGAACGGGCGATCCACGCCTACAATACGGTCATGAGGGACCATGGCAAGTTTCGCATGTGGTACAACGCGACTGGAAAAGGGAAGATCGACCATGGCGACGGAGAGGCAAAGGGCGATCTTTTCGTCGGTTACGCGGAGTCGACCGATGGCATTCATTGGGAGAAACCAAACCTCGGTCTAATCGACCATAACGGTTCCAAGCAGAATAACATTCTCGCGCCGCTGGACCCTGGCGCGCGGATCGGGGGAGCGTCGGTCTTTCGAGATGATTACGGCCCGGCGGAAGAACGCTACAAGTTCTGGACCAAGTATTATCCGAGCAAGGAGGAAACGGCCCGTGGGATCCGGCAGGGAACCTATGCCTGGGTCTCGCCGGACGGTCTGCATTGGAAAATGCTGGGGCCCGACCAGGGCTACCCTTTGAGCCGCGGCAACGCCTCCGATAGCCAGAACATCTGTTTCTGGGATGCCGATCTGGAAAAATATATCGGGTTCGTACGAAAGAAACGGATGGGCCCACCCCCCCGCAATCGAACCTGCTGGGTCGGCCTCCTGACCTCCGACGATTTCGAGCATTGGACGATGGCGGAGGATATTTTTCGGGCCGATGAACAATTCGATGTTCCTGGCGGCAAGCCCCAGTGGCTACCGCCGGTCGACCTCTATACGCCGGGCGGTATGAAGGTTCCGGGCGTCCCGAACGCCTACATCCTGCTGCCGACCTATTACTATCATTGGGCAAGGGACCAGTCTCCCGCGACCATCGATGTTGGCTTGGCCACAAGCCGCGATCTGGTCGACTGGTGGCGGCCCACGCCGGAGGACCGTGAGCCTTTCTTGCGTTTGGGCCCCGATGGATCGGCCTTTTCGGGAATGCTCTTCGCCAACCCACAACCGATCGTGGTCGGGAACGAGATCTGGATCTACTATGCCGGTCTGGGACGCAACCACCGGGGGGGTGGCACATCGCGTGGAACTGGTATTTTTCGCGCCACGCTCCGCCATGACGGGTTCGTTTCCGTCGACGCCGGATATCGGGGAGGCGAGTTTACGACGCCGGTCATGACCTTCGCGGGCGACCATCTGGAGCTGAATCTGGACGGCAGCGCGGGCGGTTGGCTGCAAGTCGAGATCCAATCTCCCGACGGCACGCCGATCCCTGGCTACCGGCTCGACCGTTGTGATACGATTCGCGGCAACTCGCTGGCCAAACAGATTACCTGGCGAGGCGAAGAGGACGTCGCGAAAATTTCGGGCAAGCCGATTCGGCTGCGATTCGTGATGCGGTCGATGAAACTGTTCGCGTTTCAGTTTACCCGGATGGAGTGAAAACCTGCTTTTCCCGCCATGGACTCTCCCAGGTGCCACCCAAATCGGATCCCACCCGGATAAAACCTTTCCTTGCGCTTCCCTTTGGAGATGAACCTCATGCGACTCTTATCGAATCGACAACGCGTTGGTATTTTGGCGACGGTAACCACGGCCCTGTTCCTATGGGCGGGTACCGCGATTCCTGGCACGTGCAAGGCGGCGACCATCGTCGATGTCGGAACGCGGAAACAGTTGCTCTTCGACAACTTGTTTCTGGAAAAATCTCGTGGCGTTCAGGTGCGAATGAACTTGCCACACCAGGATCCGGAACCGGTCCTGGTGCCGGACCGGCCGTGGGAGCTGGCTATCGCCGGCTCCGCCACGGTCCTCTTCGACGAGGGCAAGTTCCGAATGTGGTACGATGCGTCTGGGCCCGGAAAGCCAACGCTCTTTCTTGCTTATGCCGAGTCCACCGATGGCGTCCATTGGCACAAACCGAGCCTTGGGTTGGTCGAGTACGACGGTTCCAAACAGAACAACATCCTCGCCCCATCGCATCCCGACGCCCGGACCGGAGGGGGGACCGTGTTTCGCGACGACCACGGCCCCGCCGCGGAACGGTACAAATGGTGGTCCAAGTATTATGCGAGCGACGAGCAACGCGCTCGTGGGATTCGGTCAGGCCTCTATGCCTGGGTCTCGCCCGATGGCCTGCATTGGCAGAGGCTGGGATCCGACCGGGGCTACCCGCTGAGCCGCGGCAATGCCGCCGACACCCAAAACGTCTGCTTCTGGGACGCGGACGTGGGGAAGTACATCGGTTTCGTGCGGAAGAAAATGCAGGAAGATCAAACTCCGACGCGGCGAGATTCAGAGATGTGGATCGGCCTGATGACCTCCGACGATTTCGAGAACTGGACTTGGGCGCAAGATATTTTTCGTGCTGATGAAGAGTTTCCCGTCCCTGGCGGTAAGCCCCAGTGGCAGCCGCCAGTGAACCTGTACGAGCCGGTTGGCATGAAAGTCCCCGGTGTCCCAAACGCCTACATCCTACTGCCAACCCCGTGGTATCATTGGGAGAGAAATGGACTTCCTTCCACGATCGACGTGGAGCTGGCGACCAGTCGCGACCGGTTCCACTGGTGGCAGCCCGCCCCGGAAGACCGCCAGCCCTTTTTGCGTTTGGGTCCCGATGGATCGGCGTCGTCGGGAATGCTCTTCGCCAGCCCCTGGCCCGTCGTCGTCGGCGACGAGGTCTGGATCTACTACTGCGGCATTGGGGCGCTGCACCCTTACCCAGGCGGTGGTGGCAGACCATCCCATGGGACGGGGATATTCCGGTCCCGGATCCGGCGGGACGGATTTGTCTCGGTCGACGCCGGGTATCGGGGCGGCGAGTTCACCACGCCGGTTCTCACCTTTGAAGGTGGGAAAAGCCTGCAGGTCAGCCTGGATGGCAGCGCGGGAGGCTGGCTGCAAGTCGAGCTCCTCACCGCCGGGGGCGTGCCCATCCCCAACTACGAACTTGACGCATGCGATACCATTCGCGGCAATTCGCTCACCAAAACCATCACCTGGCGCGGCCGGCGCTCCGACATGTCCCGACTGGCGCATACACCAATCCGCCTGCGGTTTGTCATGCGGTCGATGAAGCTGTTTGCGTTCCAGTTCGTCGAGTCGGACTATGACGAGTAGCATGGGAGGCAAGATCCGTTCCCGGCCATGGGCGATGTTGGCCCGGCCACCGGCCGCGACTTTTCCTTACCACCATTCGTTTCGAGGACCCTTTTGATGAAGTACCCCACTCGCCGCGTTTTTATCAAGACTTCGTCAGCCGCGTTTGCCGCCGGGGCGATGTCCGTTTGGGTCAACCCTCGGCCCTCTCTCGGCGATTCGCGGTCGCCCAACGACCGGCCCTTGATGGGATGCATTGGAACCGGTAGCCGCTGGTGGGCGGTCGGCGGCCACGAGGCAATTCCCTTCGCCGACATCGTTGCCGTGTGCGACGTCGACCAGCACCACCTCCACGCGGCTCGCGACCACATCAAGAACGTCCAGGGGAAACAGCCCGACGCCTACGAGAACTACCGCAAGGTACTCGAACGCAAGGATATCGATGTGGTGACCATCGTTACCCCCGACCATTGGCATGCCAAGATTGCGATTGAAGCCATGCGGGCGGGGAAAGACGTCTATTGCGAAAAACCGCTTACGCTCACGATCGAGGAAGGAAAGTTGATCTCCAAGGTGCAGAAGGAGACCAACCGCGTATTCCAGGTCGGCACCCAACAGCGCAGTGAAATGGGGCTCCGCTTTTTGCGTGCCATTGCCATGATTCGCGATGGCCGTATTGGAGAAGTGAAACAGGTCACCTGCGACATCGGCAATGCGCCAACAAGTCCAGTGATACCAGTCGCCGATGTTCCCAAGGAATTGAATTGGGACATGTGGCTCGGCCAGGCACCCTATCAGGATTTCCGTTACCTGGAGCAAAAATCGGGAGATCGTGTCCGGCGGTTTACCCGTGCCCACTACGAATTCCGCTGGTGGTACGAATACTCTGGCGGCAGAATGACCGACTGGGGCGCGCATCATGTCGACATCGCCATATGGGCGATCGGCATGGACACCACCGGCCCGAGGAAAATCACGCCGATCGAGGCGACGTTTCCCGTACCGCTCGATAAAAACGGCATGCCGACGCGCGACGACCAGTATAACTGCCCCACAGCGTTCAAAATTCGCAACGAATACGGGAATGGTTTGATTCTCAATATCGTCGACGACTCGCCCGACGGCAACGGGATTTTGTTCGAAGGAACCGAGGGGCGATTTCATGTGAGCCGTGGCCGCATGAAAGGAACGCCGGCCGAGGAACTCAATGGCAACCCCATTACCGACGATCAAATCGCGGCCGTCTATGGTGGCAAGCTGCCTCCACCAGATCATGCCCACATGGCGAACTTTTTCGATTGCGTGAGGAGCCGAAATCTGCCGATTTCCGACGTTCACACCCACCATCGGGCGCTGACAACTTGCCACCTGGCCAACATCGCCATCCGACTCGGCCGCGAATTGCAATGGGACCCCACAGCCGAACAAATCGTCGGTGACGACCAGGCACGGCGGATGCAAGGTCGGGAGCAACGCAAAGGTTACGAAATCGAAAGCTAACGCCCAATCGCACCTGCTACCACACCCGTTTCGAAGTCGTGACTTCTCCATTTAGCGATTTGTTTGGCCTGGATCATCATGACAAAAAAACATCGTGTCCTTAATCTTTAGATATGAGGAAATGGAAGTTAATCATGAAAAGTTTTTCTACGATAAGTTTTGTAGCTGCTACCCTGGCGGGATTCACCGTCGCGAGCCTTCCCGATGCCGTGAAGTATCGTGACGGCCAAACCGTGATGAAGGTAGATGAGCCTGGCGACCTTTCGTCCATCTACAGCATGGCTCGCGATAACCGTTGCATTTTGGGGCATGGCGCAAGCATGGTGTTTGATCTGCCTGACGGCGAATACACCTGGTCCGAAGTGTTTCATGCGGAAAATGTGTCGGGACATTTTGTGAATGGCTCTCCCGTGATTCGCGGCAATACCGCGGATCCCTCCAAGTGCGTCATAACGGCAAAGGACGCAAGCGTGGAAGTCTTGATCGACCACACGGCCATCCGTTTCGAGGGCATTACTTTTTCGGGGTTTCAGCAAGCGATTCGGGTAATTCATTCAGGTCGTGTGGTCATGCGCGATTGCGTGATCACGAATTGCAAAAACGGAGTACAGCTTAACGAGGCGAGTTACGCCGACCTGGACGGTTGTTCTATTTCAGTCAATGGCGGTCATGGCCTGGTGATCTATGGGAATAGTTTCGCCTCAATCAAAAATGGCTCGGTGAGCGGGGCGAGTCATGGCATATTTGCCGGGATGCATAGCATCATCAGGGCGGATGGGGCAACCATTGATGGTTGTGAGCACGGATTTTATGGCTGGCTCAACAGTCACGTTTATGCGGAACACGGAACAGCCAAAAATTGCCAAGAAGCATTCCGCGCAACCGAGTCGAGCGTTGTTCGAGCCAGGGGCAGGCACACGATTGATTGCGACCAGGAAGCTGTTACAGGCCACTTCGGGGTGATCGAGTTTTGAAAATTGCCGTATTCATATTGCTTTCCATACAAAAGGAGACACCAATGCAAGCCATCACCACGACCGGAAGCACCAGACGGATTGTCGGTGCTGAACGACCAAGGCAAATTCCGCATGTGGTACAGTACAGAGGTCCTCACAAGGGAGGATGCCCTTTGAGCCGCGGCAATGCGGCCGACAGCCAGAGCCGGAAGACCGCCAGCCGTTCTTGCGTTTGGGCATGGATGGATCAAAGTCGTCGGGAATGCTATTTGCCAACCCCTGGTCGGTCGTCGTCGGCGACGAGATTTGGATTGACTATTCCGCAAATGGGAGGCTGCACCCCCACAGAGGCGACTTGAATCCGCCAGCTACTGGGACTGGGATCTTCCGCGCACGTCTCCGCCGCGACGGATTCGTCTCGGTCGACGCCGGGAATCGCGGTGGCGAGTTCACCACTCCAGTCCTTACCTTTGCCGGGGACCGCCTGGAGGTCAGCCTGGACGGCAGTGCGGGCGGCTGGCTACAGGTAGAGATCGTCACCGTCGGGGGTACGCCAGTCGCCGGCTACGAGCTCGACCATTGCGACACTATTCGAGGCAATTCGTTGGCCAAGTCGATCACGTGGCAGGGCCAAGCGGA
>Ga0114931_10005212_pt1 | contig 16066 bp, 8 predicted proteins | sample 2SBtaG_FD_89579 | JGI IMG/M metagenome (GOLD analysis project Ga0114931, IMG submission 89579) | Deep subsurface microbial communities from Kolumbo volcano to uncover new lineages of life (NeLLi) - 2SBTROV14_V59a metaG | ecosystem: Environmental > Aquatic > Marine > Volcanic | place: Kolumbo...
GGAAGAGTCGCTTCGACTCGCTTCCGGTCGGGGCGGAGCATCTTCGCCTCGAGTCTCGTGCGCTGGTCGATCGACTGCCCGGGCTCGAGTACCGTCACGGGCCGTCACTGCTTCGCGACGCCGTGGGCGGCATCCTGTCCGCCGGCGCCGAGTCGGTGGACGTGCTCATCGGTCGGGTCGTGGGGGGCAAGCCCTGGGACTTCGACGACGACCGCATCTTCCGGGTGCTCGACGGCTACCTGGGCGAGATGCCCGGGACCATGCTGCTGTTTCCGGACATCGCGGGCCCGATGGCCCGCACCCCCCGCGAGAAGGTGGACCAGGAGGCGCGCTTCGAGCGCCTCGTGGCGACCCTCGACCGCTACGGACCCCTGTGGGCGGAGCGGTACCAGCTCGCGCTGATCGATGATCCGCGCCTGCCCGAGCCGTTGATGCGGCGCCTGCTCGGCCGGCTGCTGGGCCACGATGTCACCGTGTGCCGGTGGAGCGGCTCGGACGAAGCCTTGCGTGCGCATGCCTGGCGCTCGGCCGGCGCCGCGATCGTCGGCCTCCTCACGGGCTCTCACCGGGCCCTGCTCGGGATGAGCGGGCAGCTCGCGGCGCTGGGCGACGTCCGGCGCGCGCCCAAGCGGCGACACGACCTCCTCCGTCGCAGCGACCCGCCCCGGGTGACGCACGACTGGGAGGAGTACTTCCTCGACCTCGAGATCGAGCCGAGCCTTCGGTTTGCCCGGGTCCGGTCCGAGCCCACCTTCCGCCGCCCCATGGGCGCGTGGCCCTTCTCGGCCCTGCGCATGGTCAAGGCGGTGCACCAGCGGCTCGTGGAGTCGTCCTCCCGGTTCGTGTTCGAGCCGGCGGATCCACGCAGCGCCATGGCCTTCGGCTCGGCACTGCAGCACTGCATGCGCCCCTTCGTCGACGCCGGGCTCCTCGTCGGGCCCGAGGCGGCCGGGGGCGAGCCAGTGGTCGCCGCGAGCATCGACGTGCACCCCGACGGGGCGCGCGCGCTGGTGGCGGACGTCATGGGGAACCTGCGACCCTGGAGTCGCAAGGTCGCCGTGCGTGTCGCCCTTCGTCCGAACGAGTCTCCCTCGTTGGAGGTCCTATGAACCCGATGGCCATTGCTGGCGCCGGTCTGACCAACCTGAGCTGGGCCGGCTCCACCCTGAACAGCTCCGACACCGCGCGCAGTCGCGATCATGACGTCGGCTACCAGTTCCTGGTGATGATCGGATTCTCCGTGGTCGGGGAGTTCGTGTCCGTCGACGGGATCACCCGCGAGATCGAGACGGAGACCATCCCCGAGGGCGGTCGCACCTACGCGCCCCACGTGCGGATCAAGCAGGGCAAGGAGGGTACCCTCACCCTGAAGTTCGGGATGATGGACCGCTCCTTCCTGTGGGACTGGATCGAGATGGTCCAGGTTGGGTACGACTTCCGCCTCGAGGTGCAGGTCATCCAGTTCAACCGGAACTTCAAGCCGGTGCGGACCTACGCGTTGATGGACGCCTTCCCCCGCCGGGTGAAGGCGGCGAGCCTGGACGCGGCGAGTACCGCCCTGGCCGTCGACGAGATCGAGATGGTCTACGACCGGCTGGTGCCGATCATCGTCCCGCATTCCGGCGAGGCCGCCCTGGCCAACGTCGGCGGCCTGGCGATGACCGCCAGCATGATGATGTAGGGGGGGGCGCATGCTCGGTGTCATCAACGGCCTGAAGGAAGCCCTGCCGGGGGCGGGGACCAACCCCCGCAACCCCGAGAAGATCACCATCAAGGCGGAGAAGGGGACGGATCTCGCCAAGGTGAGCTTCACGCACCTGCTCAACCCGGCCGACCTCAAGATCCATCGCAAGGTCGAGTGGGATCCGGTCTCGGGCAGCGCGCCCGACGGAGCCGCCGGGGCGCCCTACTACGTGTTCAAGAAGGGGACGGACACGCTGTCCTTCACCCTGAACTTCGACGCCTCGGAAGAGAAGAAGACCGATCTGCGTCCCGAGGTCGAGAAGCTCTACGATCTGACCTACCCCTACATCAAGATCAAGGATCAGGACGCCAAGCGCGGCCAGGTGGTCGCGGTCGAGTGGAAGTCCTTTCACTTCACCGGGGTGGTCGAGTCCGTGGACATCACGGTGACCCTGTTCGACCACGAGGGGGCCTGGAAGCGGGCTTCGGTGGCCATCTCCATGACCGGGTACGCCTTCGACGGGAAGGCGACCAAGGTCGCGGACTTCTTCGAGAAGCCTCGCGACAAGACGCCGTCCAAAAAGTGAAGAGGTGCCCGGGTGCGTAGCTTCGACTTGAAGCTGAAGGGCAGCAAGCTGCCGGCGGTCCTCGCTCGAGGGCTGCAGTCCATCACCGTGTCCGACGCGCTCGACCGCCTCGACACGATGGAGGCGCGGTTCTACGTGCCGACGCACGAGATCGAGAAGAACTCCGCCTGGCACGGCGAGACGTTCAAGGTCACGGTCAAGACCGACGACGGAGATCGCGAGATCGCCGGGGACATCATCGAGGTGTCCTTCGAGAAGGTCGACAACCAGGGTGTCTATCTGATCGTCCGCGGCATCGACGCGCTGCACAAGCTCAAGCGAAAGAGCCAGTCCAAGACCCACGAGGGCAAGCACAGCGACGTGGCCCAGGAGACCGCCAAGGCGGGCGGGTTCTCGAAGACCGACGTGCAGGGCGTGAGCAGCACGGCCTACACCTACATGCAGACGAACATGACGGACGCGCAGTTCATCCGCACCCTCGCCCTCGCGAACAACTACGTGGTGCGGGTCGACGACGGCAAGCTGCGCTTCCTGCGCAAGGACGCCGCGGGCCCCAGCCAGGCGGTCGACATCGCCTGGAAGAAGATCAGCCGGTTTCGGGTCGCGCACAACCTCGACGGGGTCGTGAGCAAGGTCACGGTCGTGGGCTACGACCCGCTCAAGAGCGACGGCGTGCTCAAGGGCCAGGCCAGCGCCAGCGACGCCCTGGACATCAGCAAGGGCCAGACCGCACCCAAGATCGTGCAGAGCAAGTTCGGGGGCGTGGAGAAGGTCGTCGACAACTCGAACATCACCACCACCAGCGAGGCCGAGGCCCTGGCCAAGGCCCTGCTACAGCGTCACGCGGACCGCTTCGTCCGTGGCTCCTTCGAGACGGAGCTCTCCCCCTCCATACAGAGCGGGGGGCTCGTCAACATCGAGGACGCCCCGAAGCCCGTCGGCGGCAAGTTCCTCGTCGAGGAGGTCGTGCACAGCTTCGACCCCGGCCGAGGCCCGCGTACGCGCATCCTTTTCATCTCTGACGGCTTGCCGAAGTGACCATGAAGTCCGCGTTGCGCGCATCCCTACCCATGGACGGCCTGCCCGGCCGGGAGCTCTCTCCCGCCGATCATCTCGCCCAGCGACTCCAGATGGTGCTGAACACCAAGCCGGGGACCATTCCCTGGCGTCCGGACTTCGGCTGTGATCTGTCGTCGCTCGTGGGGCTGCCCGCGACGCAGCAGAACCTGCAGACGGCTCAGAGCCGCGTGGAGAGCGCCATCTGGAGCTCGCTTCCAGACGTGGAGCTCGAAGAATGCCAGGTCCGCCTGGCAGGCCACGCTGGCAGGGGGGACGAGCTGGACCATCCGACGATTCCACTCGCGGAAGCGGCGCTGTTGCGCCTCGGCGTCCAGGCACGCCTGGACGTGACGCTGGAAGTTCGGATCCCAGAAGGTCCCATGACCGTCTCGGCGACCGTCGATCTCTGAAGCGACTTTCTCGTCCATTTCCAGGAGACCGCCTTGCGCGTACCGCCGCCCGCAAGCTTGAAGCTCGACCGCGAAGAACTGATGCGCGACGTCCGGGAGCGTCTGGCGGAGCGCATGCCGCAGTACGCGGATGCCGAGCCCGATCCCACCGACCCGGCGTGGCTGCTCCTCGAGCAGGCTGCGTGGCTCGTCGAGATCCTCTCCGGTCAGCTCGACCGCTACCCCTACGCCGTGCTGCAGCAGCTGATGCACGTGATCGGCGGGGAGATCCTCCCGGCGAAGCCCGCCCTCGGGGTGCTGGTGGCCACCGTGGGGCGCGCCGGGAGCATCGCCGTCGAGGGCACGGGCCCAGGCGACTTCCGGTACATGACGCCGCCCAACGAGAACCAGGACACCATCGAGTTCGTGAACGCCGAGTCCGAGGTGTACCTGTCCACGGGGAAGTTCGCCTCGATCGTGCAGTGGCAGGTGGGCGAGCTGGCCCTGGCCATGGACGAGCGCGCGGGCGAGGACGGCAGCCTGTCCGGCGTGGTCGCGTGGTTCCGCGAGCAGGGCAAGAGCATCCTGTTCCAGAACGAGATGATCGAGTTCACCGTGGCGACGAACCGTCCGGACGACACGGTCAAGGAGTTCGAGCAGGCGATCAAGCTGTTCGACCATCGGAACGTCGGGTGGCTCTCCCTCGAAGTCGAGCCCAAGGGCAAGGACCGGGTGATCCTCACCGCCCGCGTCGACCTCGCGCGGCCCTTCGCGCGCACGGTGCCCGGTGGCATCACCACGGGCGGTGACGTGTACGCCGACTGGGGCATGCTCGACCAGAGCACCTGGACCCCCACGGTGCACGTCCGCAAGCACCGGTTGCTGCCGCGCGGGATCCGCGGGATGCGCCCCATGCCCGGCATGGAGGACGGCCAGATCGCGATCCCCGACGTCCCGATGAACTTCCCGGTCGAGCAGCTCCTCGTCCGCGCCGCGGCGCCGATGCCGGGCGACGTGGTCGAGGCGATCTGGAACACCCTGGGCAACCTGAACACGCGGATCGCGTCGCTGCGGCCGCGGACCCGCCGGAAGTTCCCGCTGCCCGAGAACGAGGAGCATCCCGGCGAGCCCTCCTGGATCGGCGCCGCCCTGCAGTCGAGCGCCTGGCGCGCGATGACCGGCCCCGAAGAGAGCACCATCGCGCACATCGAGGATCTCGGCCTCGCCGGTACCCAGAAGGTGCGCGTCGCGGTCGTCCTGGACCCGACCAGCGGGCGGGCCACCAACTCCACCACCTTCTACGAGATCACGGGGGAGGACGTCCTGCCCGCGTCGCCCCTGCCGAGCAAGCCGGTGTGGCGCCTGCCGGGCGTGCTGCCCGTCGGCGGCGGGGCCCCGGTCGAGGTCGTGGCCTTCGACGTCGAGGTGCCGGCGTCCAAGGGGCTCGTCGTGGTCCAGCGCGGCCGCGTCCACGCCTTCCTGCTCAACGCGATGCTCGTGGCGAACACGCCGTCGGTCGACGACGGGCGCGGCGTCCTGGTGCAGCGCAACGTGCCCGAGCCCGTGAGCCTGCTCTTCGAGGACGTGGTCACCCAGGCCACCTTCGAGCAGCTGCTCAAGGACCCGGTGCCCCGCCGGGCCGGCAACGCCCTGCGCAAGATGGCGCTCGCGCGCTTCTCCCTCGAGGAGGGCGAGGGCGGGGACGTCCAGGACTGGCAGGGCGTCGATATCGACGGATCGTCGGGCACGATCACGCTCAACGCGCCCGATCGGGACGGAAAGCAGCGAAACTTCCGCCCCGGCACCCGCCTGCGCATCGACTGGTACCGTCGCACCGACGGGGCCTGGGGCAACGTCGACGCGGGACGGATCAACCTCTCCGAGCAGCCTCCGAACACCACGCCGTCGATCGCCGAGGTCGTCAACCCGCTGGGGACCGTGTTCGGAGCCGACCGGGAGAACCCCAAGGCGGCGGTCGACCGCCTGTTTGCCCCCGCCGGAGGGCTGCCGGTGCTCCCGAGTGACTTCGAGGCGCGCTTCCGCCAGGCCCTCGGCCAGCGGGCCGACGGGTGGGTGATCCGCGTGTGGTCCTACGGCGAGCGTGCCCTGTACTCGACCGCGCTGTGGCCCTTCGACCGCGGGGCCTTCCCCGCCGACGACGCGAGCGCGGACCTCCACGCCCAGCTCGCCGAGGCCGGTCCGGGCACGCTGCTCGTGATCCTGGGCCCCCACACGGGCCAGGTGAGCGATCTCGACTTCCAGGCCGCCCGAGCGGTGGTGGAGAAGAACGTCGAAGACCTCAAGCAGCGCATGGCCGCGGTCCGTGGCGTCGTGGTCGGCCGGTTCTGGCCGCTCACCCTCGAGGTCGAGGAGGAGGCGGGGGAGACGCCGCTGCCCTGCTTCGACACCACGGGTCTCGACGGGCAGCTCATCGACTCGCGCGGCCGCCGGCACGAGCCGCCGGCCGACACCCTCCTGCTGAACGCGGCGATCACCCGGATCGTCGAGAAGGAGGATGAATGGGCGTGACCGACGACCTCGGGCTCCGCCTCCCCGAGGTGGAGTGGTCGTTCCGCGCCAACGCGGGCGAGCTGGCCGGGCTGAGGTGGGTCGACACGCGACTCGATCCGCAGCTGCCGCCCGCCCGGGCCCACGGGGAGAACGGCAGCACGACCTTCCGGTACTTCGCGCCGCTCGAGGTCACCCCCACCTACGTGAGGGAGGAGACCCTCGACGCGCAGGGCCGCGGTCGGCCGACCGCCTGGGAGGGGCTCGCGCTCCTGTTCGCGAAGTCGGGGTGGACCGTCGAGGCGCGCGGCTTCGTGTGGGCGCCCTACAGCCCGTATCCGGGCGTGCTCTCCAGGATGGTCGAGGCCTTTGGGGTGGAGCGGGCGATGCACCGGTTCGACCCGGGACGTCTCTCCCGGCTCGCGGCGATGCTTCCCACCTGGTACCCGTCGCGGGGGCGCCTCGACGCGGCCCGCGCAGTGCTCGCCGCCTGCGACGCGCTGGCGACCGCCGACGAGACCTGGGGGCAGGACGAGCCCCCTCCCGCCGACGCGCTGCGCGACGAGGTGCTGTGCTGCCATGACGCCAAGTGGTGGCGGGCTCGCAAGGGTCGGGACGCGCAGCCGAGCTACCGGCTCGAGAAGGGATTCCTTCGCTTCCAGCCCGCGGAGGGCGACGGTTTCGGGATGCGGCGCGAGGACTTCCTCCTGGTGCTCGACCCGAGCGGCAAGCTCTCCCTCGCGATGCACCGGCTGCTGCCGGCGTGGGCCAGCGTGCGGATCACGACCAACCCGGGCACCGAGCCCACCGTCGTGCCCGAGGCGAAGCCCCAGGCGGACCAGGCACCCGTGCCGGAGGAGCCGCAGCCCGCCCAGGAGCGACCGAAGGACGACAAGGGCGCGAAGTCCCAGAAGAAGAGCGCCAAGGCCGCGAAGAAGAGCGCCAGGGCCGCGAAGAAGCCGGCCGAGGCCGATGTCCAGGACGCGCTGGTCCCCGTCGAGGAAGACGAGGGCGAGCTGCTGGCCGTCGGCGAGGACGGGGACGTCGTGGAGCTGGACCTCGAGGACTTCGACCTGATCGATGCCGAGGGCCCGCCCACCGACCCCATCGGAGAGACGGGAGAGACCGAGACGCCCGCGCCCGAGCGCGAGGCAAGCAAGAACGACAAGCCGGGTGAGAAGTAGCCATGAGTGGTCCGTTCATCGACGTGTTCACCCCGGTCGAGGGCGCTGCGCTCGACCTCGCCAGCCTCGAATCGGTCGCGGCTGCCCATGACGAGCTCCTCGGCGCCTACCTGCGCGTCGCGGCGCCCGGCAGCAGTGCCGTCATCCTCGACGGCCTCGAGCTGGAGGGCGACTGGTCGGCCGTGGGCCCTCCGGGGACCGTGCGCCCCGACTCGCGCTCCGAGGGGGCGACCGTCTCGCCGGGCACCGCCCTGCTCACCGGCCGCGACGGCCGGCGGTTCCTGATCCACATCGAACAGCCCCTGTTCACCAAGTGGCCCACTGCGGCCGGTACGGCGGTCCAGGGCGTGCTCGTGCTCGTGCCGGAGGCCCAGCAGGAGAGCCCCGGGGGCGCGCTGCAGGTCGCTCGGCAGCGGGTGCGGGTGGTCATGGGCTTCGTGAAGCCCGAGATGATGGAGGAGCCGCACCTGTTGCCACTCGCCTCCTCGATCGGCAACGGTCGGGACTGGGCAATGGATCTCTCCCGCGTCCTGCAGCCGGAGCATGCCGCGATGCAGTCGCTGCTGAAGCGCTTCGAGAGCCTCGAACGGCTCGTGTGGCGCGCGGAGCCCGAGGGGTCGGTGTGGGAGCGGCAGGTACTCGGCCGCAACTGGGTCCGCTACCAGACCATGGCGGCGGCGTCCCTGCAGGCGGCGCGCATGGCGCTGGCGTCCCGCGCCACGACCACGCCCGACCGGGTGCGGGTCCTCAATGCCCTGTTCGAACAGCTCAACATCTCGGTCGAGCGCGCGGCCACGGAGCTGCTCCAGCTCATCGGTGCCGAGGGGGGCGCCGGGCCGTACACCGGGGTCGGGGCGCGCACCCTGCGTGACGGGTCATGAGCGCCGATCCTCTCAAGGCGATGGGGCGCTGGCGCGCCGGCGAAGGGGCGGTGGAGATCACCGTTCCCGTCGTGGCCACGGGCGTGGCCTTCATGGTCGCCTACACCCTGCTCGCGCGGCCCTCGGTGGGGCGTGGCGCGACCTGGGCCGAGCTGACGGTGATCCTCGGGGTGGTCGCCGCGGTGACCGGCTGGATGGCGGGCCGGCAGGTGTTCATGGCCGGCCGGCAGCGGCCGTGGTCCATCGTGATGTTGAGCATCATCTACGTGGCCGTGGTCATCGGGCTGCTCGTGAAGATGGTCCCCGGGTCCTTCAAGTCCCAGTGCACGGACCGGCTGAGCGGCGAGGTCGTGTCCTCCACGGTCCTCGTCGGGCGGTCCGCGTGGGACGTGGTGCCCGACGGGCCGCAGGTGTGCAAGGTCGGCGGCGTGCCCGACAACCCGTACCTCCCGGGCACCCTGCTGCGCCCGACGTGGGACGGTTCGCTCAACCCGCTCCTCGTGCTGTTCCTGGCCCTCGTGGCGCCGCTATCGGCGCTGGGGATGCGCGACCGCCGGATCCTCGGCTCGCGCATCGGCGACAAGCTCATCGAGATGCTCCGCTACGCCCCGGCGAAGGGGGGCGAGTCGTCCGTGGGCGGGGTCTCGGAGGCCGGGGTCACCGCCTGCGCGAATGCCACCCTGTGGGGCGAGCTGTGCGGGCAGCTCTACAGCGCCGACCACGCCTTCCAGCCGGGCGAGTGGTGTGGGCGGTGCCACCAGGTCTTCCGCCCGTGCCGGCGGGAACTCCGGTTCAAGGTCGTGTCGTTGTTCGGTGACGAGATCGACGTGCTCAACGGGCTCGAGCGGGTGTACACCCTGGCGTGGTCCTTCGGCGAGCCGATCCCACCCGACGCGCGGATCTCCGGCGAGGAGCGCTGGGTGCACCTCGGCGACGTCGTCGCCCCCGACGTGATCACCGTCGCCCAGCTCCTGTCACTGACCCACGAGAAGCTCGACGAGTGGGCGGGCTCCGAGAACCCGCGCATCGCGGCAGCGGCGAAGATCGCCAAGCGGCGCGCGAGCCGTATCGCCGGGTGGATCTGGTTCGGCTCCCTGAGCCACCGGCTCACCTACGCGCGGCCGAACCAGACCGCGCACCTCGTGCTCGCCTCGACCCGCCTGCGGGACGTGGTCACCGAGTCCGGCGAGGAGCTGTGGCTTCAGCTCGACATCGGGTTCCTGCCCCTCGAGGTGCGCGTCGGCTACCGCAAGGAGACCGAGCGCGGCGTGATGCTCGAGAACAACAAGGTGGACGTGTGGGTGCCGACCGCACCGCCGCACGTGCCCAAGGAGGCGCTGGGCGTGTGGGTCCCGCGCATCGAGGGCGACGCCCTGCGCCTGTGGTTGTCCACTGAGCGCCTGCGCGAGGGCCACCAGGAGAATGTGTCCGAGCCCGCGCCCTACTACACCTACGAGGGCAGCGAGGCCGAGGTGCCCGGGGACCGCAAGGCCAAGCCCGGCTCCCTCGACTACGTGCGCTACCCCCTCGGGAGCAGCGGCCGCGAGCCGACCTCCGAGGAGTGGCCGGGGGCCAGCGTGTCGGAGTGGAAGTGGTTCGAGGCGCCGCAGATCCAGCTGATGCGGCAGCAGTGCGTGGTGCTCGTGGAGGCCGATCGATGATCGTCAGCGCCTGTCGGAAGGTGGCTCGGCACGTGGGGTTCTTCGCCCTGGGCGCCATGCTCTCGTGCGCGCCGCCGGACTCCGGCCGACCGGGCCCCGCCGACACGGCCCGAACGACGCACGACACCGCGCGCGTCGCGCGGGACACCGCCGCGAGCGCCCGCGCCCCCGGCGACCACGGTGCGCTCGAGTTCTCCACGGGCCAGCCCTGTGGCTACAACGGCGGCTCCGAGGGCACGATCTACGATGCGGACGTGGACGACCCCGCGACCATCTGTGCGGGGAGCACCCACAACACGTGCTGGGTTCGCGATCGGGACGCCGACACCCACCTGGACCACCTGTACTGCGTGTGCCCCGACAGCACGGACTGCCACGCCTCGAACAAGCCGCCCGACAACTGGATCCCGACCGCGGGCAACACCCACAACGACGGTGGCGCGATATACGACAACAACACCGCAACCCTCGACGACTGCGTCGACGACCCGTCGAACGATCCGATCCTCCCGGCGGACACCGCGGACACCGGCGGTGGAGGGGCGATCAACGCATCGGACATCCACGTGGGCGCCACCGAGATCTGGTACGACGGCGTCGACGAGAACTGCGACAGCGCCAACGACTACGACCAGGACGGTGACGGCTACGCGTGCGACGGTACCTCGCAGTACAACGCGTGCACCGGGCACACCGGCAACGACTGTGACGACAGCGGCGTCGATCGCACGGGCACCGACGCCTCGAACCAGTCGACCACGGTGCATACCAACGCCATCTACCCGGGGGCCACCGAGACCTGGTACGACGGGGTGATCGAGAACTGCAACAACACCTCGGACTACGACCAGGACGGGGACGGCCAGGACTGCTCGAGCGGCGTCGACAGCCGGTGCAGCGGCACGGACTGCGTCGACGACCCGAACACGGACAGCCTGGCCGACAAGATCACGACCTTCACCGAGCCCGGTGGGAGCTCCGCGGCGTGCATGCTCGATGCCGACGGGGACCAGTACGGGTCCAACAGTCCGGGCAGCACCCTGACCGGGCTGGGCGTGGTCGCCGGAACCGACTGCCTCGACAGCGACGCCGCGATTTATCCGGCTGCGACGGACACGCCGGGCGACACCATCGACCAGGACTGCGACGGCTCCCTCGTCTGCTACGTCGACGCCGACGGAGACGGGCAGGGCACCACCAGCACCACGACGGTCGCCGACACCAGCACCACGACCTACACGGGCGACTGTGACGCCGCGACCGGGGCATCGAGCACCTCCACCGACTGCGCCGACGACACCAACGCCTTCGGCGACGCCGTGCACGTGTACACCTTCACCGAGAGCGGCGGAAGCTCCGCCGCCTGCATGCTGGACCACGACGGGGACCAATTCGGGGCGACCAGCGGCTATCCGAGTGGCGCGAGCGCCGGGACGGACTGCGACGACAGCACCTCGAGCATCAACCCCGGCGCGACCGACGTCATCGGCGATGCCGTCGACCAGAACTGCAACGACAAGCTGACCTGCTACCTCGACGACGACCAGGACGGCTACGGCACCGACGCGTCCAGCAACAACACCGTCGAGATCAGCACGAACAGCTACTCGAGCTGCGACCAGCCATCTGCGAGCGCGTCGAGCGTGAACACGGACTGCGTCGACAACAACGCGACCACCCATGCGGCCGACACCTTCCCGCGCACGGTCTACGTGAGCGGGACGCGCACGGTCGACGAGACCCTCGAGAGCAGCGACGGGTGCTACACGGACGTCGACCAGGACGGCTACGGGGCGAAGAGCGGCTACCCGACGGGCGCGGCCCAGGGCACCGACTGCGCCGACTCGGTCGCGACGACGAACCCCGGAGCCACCGACACGCCCGGTGACTCCATCGACCAGAACTGCGACGCCCAGCTCACCTGCTACCTCGACGACGACGCGGACGGTCACGGCAACATCAGCGGGACCACCACCACCATCTCCGCCGGGAACGGCACCTGCGACGTCCCGTCGTCGAAGGCGTCGTCGACCCAGGACGACTGCGTCGACAGCAGCTCCGTCACCCACGCCGCGGAGACCTACCCGCGCACGGTGTACGTGAGCGGGACGATCACCGCGAGCGAGACCCTCGAGAGCACCGCCGGTTGCTACACGGACGTCGACGGCGACCACTACGGCGCCCTGTCCGGCTACCCGACCGGCGCGGACGCCGGCACCGACTGCGACGACATCACGTCCGCGACCCACCCGTCTGCCGCCGACGTCGTCGGCGACACCATCGACCAGAACTGCGACGGCAACCTCACCTGCTACGTCGACTCCGATGGGGACGGCCAGGGCGCGACGACCGGTTCGAACACCGTCGCGGACGACCAGGGCCTGTACACTGGTTCGTGCGACGTCACCGGGTCGTCGAGTACCAACACCGACTGCAACGACAACTCGAACATCACCTATTACCGCACCTCGGTCAGCGCCGGGAGCACGCGGGGCTCGGACCAGACCTACGAGTCGAGCGCCGGCTGCTACACCGATTCCGACGACGACGGCTACGGGGCGCTCACGGGCTACGCCTCGGGGGCCATCGCGGGCACGGACTGCAACGACGGCAGCGCCCCGATCAACCCGAATGCGACCGAGGTGATCGGCGACGCCATCGATCAGAACTGCAACGACAAGCTGACCTGCTACCTCGACGACGACCAGGACGGCTACGGCACCGACGCGAGCGGCAACAACACGATCGAGATCAGCAGCATCACCTACTCGAGCTGCGAGCAGACGAGCCAGCAGGCGTCGAACGTCAACACCGACTGCGTCGACGACCACACGATCACGAACGCCGTCTCGACCTACCCGCGCACGGTCTATGGCGGATCGGGGACGAGGCTGGTGAGCGAGACCTTGGAGTCTAGCGCCGGCTGCTACACCGACGTCGATGAGGACGGCTATGGGGCGCTCTCGGGGGATGCGCCCGCAGGGGCCGACGCGGGGAACGACTGCGACGACACCTCGAGCACCGCCTACCCGGGCGCGGCCGAGGTGATCGGCGACAGTATCGACCAGGACTGCAACGACAAGCTCACCTGCTTCTACGACGCCGACGCCGACGGACACGGGACCGAGGCGGCGACCAACAACACCCTCGAGATCGCCAAGAGCAACGGCACCTGCGACAAGTCGAACCTGCACGCGGCGCCAGCCGCCGACGACTGCGACGACGCCTACCCGACCGTGTACCCGAACGCCTCCGAGGCCTGCGACGGGTTCAAGAGCGACTGCAACGCGTGGTCGGGCAGCACGCCGCCGACGCCTCCCGCGGACGAGATCGACTCCGACAGCGACCTGTACGTCGACTGTAGCTTCGCCTCGGTGACCGACGGCACCGGCGCCACCTTCGCGATCACCACCACCAACTTCGGTGGCGGCGGTAGCGGGCTGCTCGGGGATGTCGACTGCGACGACGGCAACGACACCATCTACCCGACCGCGCCGGTGCTGTGCGACGGGTACGACAACGACTGTGACAACTGGACGGGGACCTTCCCCAGCCAGAGCCCGAACCTGCGCTCGGCCGAGATCGACGACGACGACGACGGCTACGTCGACTGCGACTTCTCGAGTGGGGTCACCGCGAGCAACTGGGGCCACACCGAGTCGCCCGCGGTGGTCGGGGGCGGCGACTGCGACGACGGCTCCGCGGTCACCTACCCGCGGATCCTCGACGACGGCGTCTCCCCGCACAACGCCAACGAGACCTACGAGTCCACCGCCGCCTGCTACCGCGACGCGGATAGCGACGGGTGGGGCGACGCGGCGGCCACCGGCGCGATCACGGCCGGCACGGACTGCGTGGACGACGACACGACGGTCTATCCGGGCGCGACGGAGCTGTGCGACGGCAAGGACAACAACTGCAACGACTACTCGGGGGGTCCGCTCGGCACCCCCGTGCTGCCCGCGAACGAGATCGACAACGACGACGACGGGTACGTCGAGTGCGTGCTCGACGTCGACGTGAACTCCTGGGCGAACAGTGAGTCGACGCCGGTCATCGGCGGAGGCGACTGCTACGACAGCAGCGCCGACCCGAACGCGAAGTTCACCCACCCCTATGCGGCCACCCTCGAGAGCCAGCCGGCGCGGTGCATGAAGGACGTGGACGGGGACCACTACGGCGACGACTACGACGGGAGCACTCCGCCGTCGAACTCGGACGCCACGGGCTATGCCGGCTCCGACTGCGACGACCGCAGCAGCGTGACCTTCCCGGGCGCGGCGCCCAACGACGATGCCAGCGCGTGCATGCGCGACGCCGACGGCGACGACTTCGGCGCGCAGACTCCGACGAACACGCACGTCACCGCGGGCAGCGACTGCGTGGACAGCGGCACGAAGACCGCCAACGACGGCACGCTGGTGCAGGCGGTGGACATCAACACCGACGCCAGCGAGATCTGGTACGACGGCGTCGACGAGAACTGCGACACCAAGAGCGACTACGACCAGGACGGCGACGGCCAGGACTGCGAGTTCGGACCTTCGCCCTACAACGACTGTCCATCCACCGGCACCGACTGCGTCGACGACCCGCTCGGCGAGACCAAGGACAACGACCAGCGGATCCTGGGCAAGTTCATCTACGCCACGAGCGATCGGCTCACCAACGAGACCTGGTACGACGGCGTCGACCAGAACTGTGACGGTGCGAACGACTACGATCAGGACGCCGACACCTACGTCAAGGTCGGGTACGACGGCAAGGCCGGCGGCACCGCCCCGAACACCGGGGACTGCGACGACGACGTCACCCTGGACGGGACCCGGCCCAATGGCCTGCTCGCCTCGGACATCTACCCGCAGTCCGCCTCGGTCGAGACCTGGTACGACGGCGTCGACCAGAACTGCGACGGGAAGAACGACTACGACAAGGACGGCGACGGGTACATCGCGGAGGGCTTCGGCCTCGACAAGACGTCCACGGACGCGCCGTACATCGGGGACTGCCTGGAAGACGACGTGATCAACGACAACGGCACCCAGGTGGTCGCCTCCACGGTCAACCCGGTCGCCTCCGAGGTCTGGTACGACGGCGTCGACGAGAACTGCGACGGCAACAACGACTACGACCAGGACCTCGACGGCTACGTCATCGAGGGAAAGGACAGCAAGGCCGGCGGCACGGCGACCCTGACCGGTGACTGCAACGACGACCCGGCTGGCGCGACGACCACCGCGGGCGACACGATCCTGGGCGAGAACATCCACCCCAACGCCACCGAGACCTACTGGGACGGCGTGGACCAGAACTGCGACAACCACAGCGACTACGACCAGGACGACGACGGCTACGACTGTGACGGCACGGCGCGGCCCGACCTGTGCGACGGCCACAGCGGCACCGACTGCGACGACACCGACAAGAACCGCGCGCCGGGCGTGCCCGAGGTGTGCGAGCCCAACGCGCTGTTCCAGGTCGACCAGGACTGCGACGGGAGCGTGAACACCCAGGGTGGGGTGTACTTCAACGACAACTCCCAGCTGGGCCAGTACGCCCACGCCTACTTCCTCGACCTCGACCGGGACGGCTACGGCGACCAGAAGAGCGCCGCGTACTGGCTGTGCTCGCGGGACGCCGAGGCCGACTCCTCGCTGTTCACGAGCGACCAGAGCGACTGTGACGACACCAACCAGAGCATCAACCCGGGCGCGAAGGAGCAGTGCAACGGCCACGACGACAACTGCAACCAGATCACGGACGAGCCGACCGAGGGCAATACCCCCGACACGACGCCGGGATGCGTCTACTACTACAAGGACGCGGACCTCGACTCGGTGGGCTCGGACAACCCGGCCGACGGGCAGCTGTGCATCTGCACCAGCTTCGCGACGAATCCGTCCGCCTACATCACCGCCGCGTGCAACCCCTACGCAACGCCGTCCCCCCAGAACCCGCTGGTCGTCGAAGACCCGATCTCGAGCAACGTCACCAGCGTGTACTGGAGCGGCTCGTGCTGGTCCGAGCTGAACACCGACTGCGCGGACAACAACGCCGCCGTGCACCCGGCCGTCGCCGGCCAGTCGACCGAGGAGTACATCGACGGCATCGACA
>Ga0114931_10005213_pt1 | contig 16065 bp, 15 predicted proteins | sample 2SBtaG_FD_89579 | JGI IMG/M metagenome (GOLD analysis project Ga0114931, IMG submission 89579) | Deep subsurface microbial communities from Kolumbo volcano to uncover new lineages of life (NeLLi) - 2SBTROV14_V59a metaG | ecosystem: Environmental > Aquatic > Marine > Volcanic | place: Kolumbo...
ATTCCCCGGCTCTGCGTTGAAAAGCTTGGCAATAGCTGGCTATTACCTGCGCTTTTCGCCTTGATCCGGAAAATTTCATCTCGCCATCCATCCGGCCCAGAATTAATCAGAGGTTCCTTAACTCAAGTTTCGGGGTTCGTTTGTGAGTAAAAACCAGTAATATCAAAGCGTTATAAAAACATCGATCGAGACAGAAGGAAAAACTCCAAAAACTTCCGGTTTCTGGCCCCGTTTTGCGGGCGAAAATACGTAACTTATTGATTTAGAGTGAAACTGAACCCCGAAACTTGAGATTTAATTTAAGAGGAGAGAGTCGTGGAGGCGAAACAACAGACAAGCGGTGTGGCCGGGATCCCGCCCAATGCCGAGAACAAGTATGAAGTTACCCGGGCCGATCTGCCTTTGCACTGCCCCATGCCGGGGATGAGCCTGTGGAATTCCCATCCGCGGGTCTTCCTGCCCATCGAGGACAGCGGCGGCAAGGCCAAGTGCCCCTACTGCGGGGCGGAGTACACCCTGAAGGATTGATTATTTCGGTCCGCAATTGAACGCAAAGAATTCATTTTGTAGGGTGCGCAATGCGCACCCTACATTTCTTTCATTCACGGACTGTTTTTTACTTTATTCTGCCCTGCAAACTGAATCCGGTATAGATCAGCATAGCGCCCGCCCTTCTGCAGCAGCTCCTCATGGCTGCCGCTCTCAACAACCCGTCCCTGATCCAGCACCACGATGCGGTCCGCCTGCTGGATGGTGGAGAGGCGGTGGGCGATGGTGATGGTGGTGCGACCCTGCATCAGTTCTTCCAGCGCCTGCTGGACCTTTTGTTCCGATTCTGTGTCCAGTGCCGAGGTGGCCTCGTCCAGGATCAGGATGGGCGCGTCCTTGAGCAGGGCGCGGGAGATGGCGATGCGCTGGCGCTGACCGCCGGAGAGGCGCACGCCGTTCTGGCCGCACAGGGCTTGCAGTCCGTCCGGCAATTCGCGGATAAATTCCATGGCGTGGGCCTTTTCGGCGGCGGCGATGATCGCGGCCTCATCGGCATCACGTTTGTCGCCGTAGGCGATGTTGGCGGCGATGGTGTCGTTGAACAGCACCACATGCTGGCTCACCAGGCTGAGGTTGTGGCGCAGGTCTGCCAGTTTGATGTCCTGGATGTCGATACCGTCGATGAGGATCCGCCCCTCATCGGGTTGGTAAAAGCGCGGGATCAGGCTGGCCAGGGTGGACTTGCCGCTGCCGGATTGGCCCACCAGGGCGACGGCTTCGCCGGGCTCGATGGTGAGATTGATGTCCGTCAGGGCGTCCTGTTTGGTGCCGTGATAGCGAAAACCGAGATGTTCAAACTCCAGCTTGCCCCGGGCATGGGGCAATGACTGGTTGCCGCTGTCCTGCTCGGCGGGTTCATCGATCAGGGTAAACACGGTCTGGGCCGCCGCCATGCCGCGTTGCAGCGATTCGTTGACGCCGGTAAGGCGCTTGACAGGGGTGAGCAGCAGCCCCATGGCGCCGAAGAAGGCGACGAAGGTGCCCACCGACATGGGCGGTTGCCGGCCGGCGGCGAGATTGATGATCACCCCAAGGGCGATGATGGAGAGCAATTGCACGGTGGGTACGCTGGCGGCCGAGGTGACATTGAATTTCATGTGGTAGCGCCGCACCCAGTTGATCACCTCATGAAAGCGCGACAATTCCTGTTGCTGGCCGCCGAAAAGCTTGATCTCCTTCTGGCCGCGGATGGCCTCGTCCAGGGTGGCACTCATGTCGCCGGTGCTTTTCATGACCGAGAGCATCAGGCGGCGCTGGCGCCGGGCGATGGTTTTAACGATCAGGGCGACGGCGGGAATGATGATGAAGAAGATCAGGGTCAGTTTCCAGTCGGTATAGAGCATGAAGGCCAGCAGGCCGACGATGGTGATGGAGTCGCGCACCAGTATTACCAGCGCGGTGGTGGTGGCCTCGCTGATTTGGCTGGCGTCGTAGGTGAATTTGGACATCAGGCCGCCGCTGTTTTCCCGGTCGAAGAACGGGATTGGGCTGTCGATGAGCTTGCGGAACATGGCCTCGCGCAGGTCCATCATCACCTTCAAGCCGACCCAGCTCATGGCGGTGGTGCTGGTGTACTGGGCGATGCCGCGGACGAAGAACAGCCCCACCAGCAACAGCGAGTAGTAGAGCGCCGAATCGGTGTCGTTTTTCACGAAACTGCCGTCCAGCATGGGGCCGAGAATGGCGGGGATGGCCGGTTCGGTGATGCCGATTACCGCAGTGGCAAGGATGGAGACGGCGAAGGTTTTCCAGTATGGACGGGTGTGGCTCAGGAGTCTGGTGTAAAGCTTTTGGCTGTCGGCGTCCATTATTTGTCTAACTGCTTGTTTGGCTGTTGGCCAAGCATTGTAACCGCCTGGCGCAGGATAGAGAACTCGAGAACCCCGCCGCCGCGGCTTTGTGCGGTGAATCAGGGGGTTGATCGTGGTATGATTCCGAGATTTTAAGCAACCGCTTTCAGGATTTCACGCGGCAATGAAACTCCATATTCCCAATTTCGACCGGACCAGGGTGCTGGTGGTGGGTGATTTGATGCTGGACCGCTACTGGTACGGCGACACCTCGCGCATCTCACCCGAGGCGCCGGTGCCGGTGGTGCACGTGGGTGAGGCCGAGGAGCGCCCCGGCGGCGCCGGTAACGTAGCGCTCAATATCGCCGCCCTGGGCGGTCATGTTGATGTGCTGGGACTGACCGGCGACGACGAGGCGGGTCGGGCGCTGACGCAGCGGTTGGAAGGGGAGGAGGTGCGCTGCCAGTTCGAGGTGGTGGCCGACCGGCCCACGGTGACCAAGCTGCGCGTCATCAGCCGCCATCAGCAGCTGATCCGGCTCGATTTCGAGGACGGTTTCCATACCGTCGACAGTGCCGCGCTGACGTCGCGCTACGAGCAATTGCTGTCTGAAGCCGATGCGGTGGTGCTGTCCGACTACGGCAAGGGAACCTTGAGCAACGTACAGCCACTCATCGCCGCCGCCCGTAGGGCCGGCAAACCGGTGCTGATCGACCCCAAGGGCAATGACTATTCCTGCTATCGCGGTGCCACGCTGATAACCCCAAACCTGTCGGAGTTCGAGGCAGTGGCGGGTCACTGCAAAACCGACGAGGAGCTGGAGGCAAAGGGCGAGGCGCTGCGCCGCGAGCTGGAAATGGACGCTCTGCTGGTGACCCGTAGCGAAAAAGGCATGACCCTGATCCGCAAGAAGCAGCCGGTGCTGCACCTGCCCACCCGGGCGCAGGAGGTGTTCGATGTCACCGGTGCCGGTGATACGGTGATCTCCGCCCTGGCCGCCTCGCTGGCAGCCGGTCTGGCGCTGGACGAGGCCACGGCGCTGGCCAACCTGGCCGCCGGGGTGGTGGTGGGTAAGCTGGGCACTGCCACTGCCAGTGTGCCGGAGTTGCGCCGTGCCATCCGTGAGCATGACGAGATCGAAAGTGGCGAGGTGGATGAGGACCAGTTGGTCACTCTCATTCAGGATGCCAGCGAGCACGGCGAGAAGGTGGTGATGACCAACGGTTGTTTCGACATCCTGCACGCCGGTCATGTGGCCTATCTGGAACAGGCGCGTCGCCTGGGCGATCGCCTGGTGGTGGCGGTGAACGATGACGACTCGGTCAAACAGCTCAAGGGGCCGGAGCGGCCGGTCAATGCCCTGGCCCAGCGCATGGCGGTGCTGGCGGCGCTGGAGAGCGTGGACTGGGTGGTGCCCTTCTCTGAAGAGACGCCGGAGCGATTGATCTGCAAGGTCAAGCCTGACGTGCTGGTCAAGGGCGGCGATTACAAGGCGGACGAGATCGCCGGTGGCAAGTGTGTCACCGACAATGGCGGCCAGGTGATTGTATTGGATTATGTAGACGGATGCTCGACCACCAGAATTATCGATGTCATCCGTGGTGGCGGAACCGATTGAGGATAAATAGATGATCGTAGTGACAGGCGGCGCCGGCTTTATCGGCAGCAATATCGTCAAGGGGCTGAATGCGCGCGGCCGCAGCGACATCCTGGTGGTGGATGATCTCACTGACGGCACCAAGTTCAAGAACATCGCCGACTGCGACATCGCCGATTACATGGACAAGGATGATTTTCTGGCCAGGGTCGAGGCCGGTGCCGAATTCGCGGCCCCCATCGAGGTGATCTTCCACAACGGTGCCTGCTCGGCCACCACCGAGTGGGATGGCCGCTTCATGATGCAGATCAATTACGATTACTCCAAGGCCCTGCTGCACTACTGCCTGGAACGTGGCATCCAGTATCTTTATGCCTCATCTGCCTCGGTGTACGGAGCCGGGCCGGTGTTCAAGGAGTCACCTGAATTCGAAGAGCCGCTCAATGTCTACGGCTATTCCAAGTTCCAGTTCGATCAGTATGTGCGCCGCCTGCTGCCCGAGGCCAAAAGCCAGGTGGCGGGGTTTCGCTATTTCAACGTCTACGGCCCGCGCGAACAGCACAAGGGCAGCATGGCCAGTGTCGCCTTTCATCTCAACAACCAGCTGCAGGACAGCGGCAAGATAAAGCTGTTCGAGGGCTGTGATGGCTATGGTGATGGCGAGCAGCGTCGCGACTTTGTCTATGTGGGTGATGTGGTGAACGTCAACCTGTGGTTTTGGGATAATCCGGACTGCTCCGGCGTTTATAATCTCGGCACTGGCCGCAGCCAGAGCTTCAACGATGTGGCCAATGCGGTGTTGAAATACCATGGCAATGGCGAGCTGGAATACATCCCTTTCCCCGAGCATCTCAAGGGGCGCTACCAGAGTTTTACCGAGGCGGATATGCAGGCCCTGCGCGGCGCCGGTTATGAGGCGCCCTTCAGGACGGTCGAGGAGGGGGTTACCGAATACATGCGCTGGCTTAATGAGGATCAATAAGCCTGCAGGCCAGGAAAGATGCAAAAGGTTCTGATTGTCGGACCGGCCTGGGTCGGCGACATGGTGATGGCCCAGAGTCTGTTTATCCTGTTGCAGCGCAACTGCCCCGGCGTGGAGATCGATGTGATCGCACCGGCCTGGTCGGTGCCAATCCTGAAGCGTATGCCCGAGGTGCGGCGCCCGGTCGAGATACCGGTGGGCCATGGCGAGCTGGGGCTGGCGGCGCGTTATCTCCTGGGTAGGCAATTGCGTGGGGAAGGGTATGACCAGGCCATTGTACTGCCGCGTTCGTTCAAGTCCGCCATCACGCCCTTCTTTGCCGGTATCCCGCGGCGCACCGGTTACCGTGGGGAGATGCGTTTCGGCTTGATCAACGACATGCGGCCGCTGGACAAAGCGCGCCTGCCCGGGATGGTGCAGCGCTATGTGGCCCTGGGGCTGGAGAGGGATGCCGAACTGCCTCCTGCCGAGATCCCCCAGCCGCGGCTTGAGGTGGATACGCAGAACCAGCAGCGACTATTGAAGGGGTTGGGCCTGTCACACGACACGCCAGTGGTGGCGTTTATGCCCGCTGCGGAGTATGGCCCGGCCAAGCGCTGGCCGCCGGAGTACTTCGCTGAGCTGGCACAGAGGCTGGTGAGTGACGGGCGACAGGTGTGGTTGTTCGGCTCGGCCAAGGACACCCCACTGTGCCGGGAGGTTCAGGCCGTCGCCGGTGAAGGTGTGGTGGATCTGTCGGGCAAGACCCGGCTTGAGGATGCGGTGGACCTGCTTGCCATGGTGGAGCGAACCGTGACCAACGACTCCGGTCTGATGCATGTGGCCGCCGCCGTCGGGGCCAAGGTTGTCGCCGTCTACGGTTCGTCGTCGCCGGAGTACACGCCGCCGTTGAGTGACAGGGCCGAGGTGGTCTATCTGGGGCTGGAGTGCAGCCCCTGTTTTGAACGTGAATGTCCTTTGGGGCATTACCGGTGTTTGCGGGATATCAGCCCGGAAGAGGTATTTAGGTTGTGTCAGCAGTAATGTTAGAAAACAGTGCCCAACCGCTGGCGAGTGTCTGGAAGGAACGGCTGGTCTGCGGGCTGGTGTTCCTGTTTCCCATCGCCGGGGTGAGTCTGCATCACTGGTTCAGCGCCATCTTCTCCATCCTGTTTCTGATCTCGTTGTGGGATCTTTTCCGGGTGAAGGGGGGCGTGCCGCTGTTCAGGGAGGAGCGCATCTGGCTCTGGCTGTGTGCGGCCTTTTTTGGCGCCTATCTGCTCTCCAGTACGGTCAATGGTTGGGGTGAGCTCCAAGTCAAACATCTGGGTGTGGATGTCCGCTTCCTGGCAGTCGTGCCACTGTATTTGATGCTGCGGCGCTACAAGAGTGCTGAACAATGGTTTTTGGCCGGGGTGGCACTGGCCGCAGTGGTGTTGGCCGGTCAGGCCTATTATGAAGCCGCGATGTTGGGTAAGCCCCGTGCCGAGGGGGCCTACAGTCCCAATCTGCTGGGGCCGGTGGCGGCCCTGGTGGCGCTGTGGCTGCTGGCCTGCTGGCGTCGCTTTGGCAGGTTGCGCTGGCTGCTGCCGCTGCTGGTGCCGGTGGCACTGTATGCCGTGGCTATGTCCGGTTCCCGCGGCGCATACGTGGGGTTGATCGTGATGGCCCTGGTCTGGGTGGCGATGTATATCAGGGGTTGGTGGCGTGCGCCGGTATTGCTGCTGGTGCTGGCGATTCCGTTGGCCGCCTATCACTTTATTCCGTCAGTTAAATATCGGGTCGATGATGCTGTTTCGAATGTGGATGTATACATCATTCATGTCGAGGAAGGCAGGCATGGTGCTCCCGGCTCTGCAATTCGTTTCGAAATGTGGCGCGCTGCCTGGATGGTGTTTAAGGAATCACCGATTGTGGGAGTGGGGCCGTGGGATTATCAGGAAGCTGTAAAGGAGCATGTGGGGGAAAAGGGGTTGCCCGAACTCGTTGCCGAGCACGGTCATGCCCATAACGCCTTCGTTAATACCTTGGCGTCGCGCGGGCTGGTGGGGTTCACCATCTTTATGGGCATGCTCTTCTATCCGCTGTATTATTTTTTCAAAACACGCCGCCGGGCACCGCAGACAGCCATCCTCGGTATCCTTCACGTGGTTGGCTTTGCCGTATTTTCACTGACCGATGCTTCAACCTTCATTATGGGTAACTTCGTCGCCATCTTTTTGTTGGGCATGACCCTGTTCCTGTCGCGGCATGTCGCCATGGTGCATGCACAGGAGGAGGCACAGTAGATGGCGCGCCTGTCCGCCGTGATGATAGTCAAGGATGAAGCGGCGATGATCGACGCCTGTCTGGAGCAGCTCGGCTGGGCGGACGAGATCGTAGTGGTGGATGGCGGCAGTACGAACGACACGGCGGAGATCGCCCGGCGTTACACCGACAAGGTCTTCATCGAGGCTGACTGGCAGGGCTACGGAGTGCAGCGCCAGCGGGCCCAGGACTATGCCACTGGTGACTGGGTACTGATGCTGGACGCCGATGAGCGCCTGACCCCTGGTCTGGTGGGAGAGATCAAGGCGGTGATTGCGGGAGATGACAGTTCCAGGGTGTTCGCCCTGCCGCGGCTGTCCTATTGTTTTGGCCGCTTTATCCGCCACAGTGGCTGGTATCCGGATTATGTGGTGCGGCTCTACCCTCGCTCGGCAGCCCGCTACAGTGCTGCCCGTGTCCATGAGCGTCTGGAATATCCGGATTCGATGCCATGCATAAAACTCAAGGGAGACCTGCTGCACTACACCTATCGTGATCTGGAGCATTACCTGGTCAAGTCGGCCCATTACGCCGCCGAGTGGGCAGAGCAGCGTCAGCTGCGTGGCAAGCGGGGTTCTTTGTTTGAAGGCCTGTGGCACGGTCTGGGCTGTTTTGCCCGGATGTATCTCTTCAAGGCAGGGTTTCTGGATGGCAGGCAGGGGTTGTTGCTGGCCTTGTTGTCGGCCCACTCCACCTTTGTCAAATATGCCGACCTGTGGGTGCGGCAGCAGCCCGGTTCAGACCAGTAGGAATTTTTCACTGATGGCCCTGGCGACAGCGGCGGGGTCGATGCCCGACATGTCATCCTGATCCGCCGCGGGGGGCGGCGAAAAGGTGGCCCGTTTCAGTACTTCATTGGTGGTCTGCCATCGCAGGGCGGTGGCGGAACGGCGCAGGGGATAAAAAGCGGCGGTGTTGCGGTTCAGGGCACCTGCGATATGCAGTGGTCCCGTTGAGCCACTGATGAACAGATCGGCGAAAGCGATGTGTCGGGCGAATGCCTCCAGCCCGTCGGTGGAGTGATAGAGCGTGTGGGGTGTATCCGCAAGTTTTTCGCCCAGTGCTCCGGCCTGCTCCAGCTCACCGGGTCCGGCACTGATCACGACATGATGCCCCGCGCTGGATTCCAGCCGTCTGCCCACTTGCGCATATTGTTCCAGGCTGAGATTGTTGGCCGAGCCGCCGCTGCCCGGATGGATGAACACCAGCGAGCGGGGCTGCGGGATCTGGTGTGCCTGGCAGAATTTTTCCCTGAGCTGATTGGTCTCGTCCTGATCGAATTCCAGATAAGGCGGTGCCGGTTGCCGGATGGTGTCGATGCCAGTGTCCTGCAGGTATTTGATCACCAGATCCTGGTTGTAGACATATTCCGGCTTCTGCGAGCGCGACCGGCGTTGTCTGAGGCGCCTGTGATAGAATAGCTGCGCAATTTTTGTTGCCGGTGCCAGGCGATATGAGATGCCCGCCAGCATCAGCAGCCAGCCTGTCCGCGTGGTGGAAAACAGGGTGATAGCGGCGCTGTAGTTCTGTTCGCGCAGTGTTCTGGCAAAGGCAAGCTGGGCGGCCAGGCCGGCATCCGCGCCGGGGTCCAGAATGACCTGGTCGATGTTGGGGCAGAGTCCGGCCATGTCGGCGGTGTATGGATTGACCAGTGCATGCAGTTCGCAGTTCGGCAAGGATTGTTTGAGTGTGGCAAAGGCGGGCCAGGCCAGCATAAAATCGCCCAGTTTGTCATTCCTGATGACGAGAATTTTAGGTTTTGCGCTCTGCATGGGGTTGAGATTATACGCCCCCGGCCATGGCATGAGGAGTGCGCTTGCAAAAACAACAGACGGGGATAGATGAAGCTCTGGTTTAAACACGGCGCCTGGTGTTCGGCCCGCGCCCGGCAGGTGGCGCAGTCGCTGCAGCCCGAGGATGTGCGCAACATTGCGGTCATCCGTCACGCCGCCGTCGGCGATATGGTAATCACCCGTCCTTTCCTGGTTGAGCTGCGCCGTCTGTTTCCCAATGCCCGCATTACTCTCAGTATCACCACCAACTACCAGCGCGCCGTCCCTGTGGATCTGGTTGACCGCGTACATATCCAGTACGGCAATGATCGGCGCGATGTGTCATTGCGCGAGCAGATCAAACGGGTGCGGGAACTGGGCGAGCAGGACCTGTTGTTCGACCTGGCGGCGACCTCGCGTTCTTTCTGGTTGTGCCTGTTGACCGGGGCCAAACTGAAGATTGGCTTTCCCTATCACGCCCTGCAGAAACATATTTATTACGACATCACCGTGCCGCGTTCGGATTTCCGCGTCGAGGCGGAGAATATGCTGGACATGTTGAATGCCTTTGGTCACCGTCATCAATATCCGCTGGATTTTGCCATGCATCCGCCAGGTGCCGGGCGGACGCGGCCCTATGTGCTCTATTTTCCCAGCGCCTCGTCGCCGGATAAATGCTGGCCGCATGAGGATTTCGCCCAACTGATCGGGCGTATGAGCGAGCGCTATCCCGACCACGAGCACATTGTGCTGAAAGGGGTGGAAGAGTGGGAGCGAATCGACACCATCATGGCGGCACTGAGCGACAGGGATAATGTGACGGGTATCTCCCTGCTGGATTGTGACGGTGAGCTGTCGGATATCAAAGGTCTGTCATTGATTGACGACGCTACCCTGCTGGTGGTGAACGACACGGGTATCCGCAATGTCGCCATTGCCTGCAATACACCAACGGTGGGGATATTTTTCACCACCGAGGTGTTTCGTTACTGGCCGCGCGGTACTATCCATGAAGCGGTATTCAATGCTGATGGTTCCATCCCAGATGTGGGTAGCGTTTTCGACGCGGCGCAGGGATTGATGGAAAAGTCGTGAAGATACTCCACCTGATGTCGCAGACCCATCTCACCGGTCCCGAGGTTTATGTGGCAGGGCTGTGCCGCAAGCAGATGGACGATGGTCATAAGTGCCTGGTGGTTTCCGATACCCTGTCGGTATCCACTGGGGCGCGCTATATCCCCATGGCTATCCATGATCGTTCCCCATTTAATCGCCTGCGCAATATTTTCAGGCTCACCGCCCTGTGCCGGCGTGAAGGGGTTGATCTTATCCATGCTCACTCGCGCGCCGCCAGTTGGGTGGCCAATGTAGTAGCCCGCCTGAGCGGTGTCGCCTATGTCTCCACCATTCATGGCCGTCAGAGTGCACGCGCGGTTAAAAGCAATCTCAATATCTATGGTCGGCACATCATCGTGGTCTGCGAGCATTTGCAGACCCAGGTGCGTGACGAGCTCAACATCCGGGATGCGGATGTGACGGTGATTCGCAATGGCTTTGACTAGCCCGCATTTCTCACCACCGTTCGTAGCGAGACGGTTCAAGGGTGCGGTCTGCCTGGCGTTCGTGGCCGAGGGTGAGCTGCGAATAGCAGCGAACGCCCGGTCAAGATGGCCGGGCTGGACTTTGGGCGAAGCAGGGATAGCGCAGCCCAAAGGCGCAGGCATACTTAGCAGTCTGTCGAGCACTCCGACTGAGCGAACGCCAGGCGGGGCATGCCATTGGGCCGTCGCAGTAGAAGGGGGGGTGAGAAATGCGGGCTAGCATCAGCTGGGTTGGCCGTTTGACTGGTCCCAAGGGTGAGATCGCCCGCAGGATTATCGCTGAGGTTGCGCCTGCATTTCCAAATGTGCAGTTTACTGTGGTGGGCGGACCGATCACGGATGACTATAAAACTGCTGCGGCTGACAATGTCATCCTGACCGGCTTTGTTAAGAATGTGGCTGAGATCTTTAAAACGAGTGACTTGGTGATCGGGGCCGGCCGCGTACCGGTAGAGGCCATGCATGCCGGTCTGCCGGTTATCGCCGTGGGTGAGAGTCGCTATATAGGGCCGATCACCGATGAGACCATCGCCCTGGCCAAGGCGACCAATTTCGGTGACTGTGACCAGCCCTCGTCATGGCAAACGCAGCAGTTGATTGATGATATACGCGCGATGATGGCAGGGCAGGTGGATGTGCCGCTGCAGCGCTACGCTGACTATCTTGCCGATTACAGTCTTGATTATATCTATCCCCGGGTGATGGATGTCTACCGCCAGGCGCGCATCGAGGCGGTGTTGAGACCGTTCAGGGAAATCCCCGTGTTGACCTATCACCGGGTACTGCCCCAGGCGCCGCAAAGATCGAAGTTCAATATCTATGTCACCGTTGATGAGCTGGAGGCGCAGCTTGTCAGTCTTAAACGGCGCGGTTACCAATTCGTAACCTTCAGGGATGTTGCCAACGGCATACAGCCGAAAAAGCCGATCATCCTGACTTTTGATGACGGTTATGAAGACAACTGTCAGAACCTGTTGCCATTGTTGAGAAAGTATGATGCCCGGGCGGTTATATATGCGCTGGGTGACCGTTCCATACGCAATAACCGTTGGGATATGGTCGAAGGTGAACCTGAGGTTCCGCTCATGGATGACAATCAGTTGCTGGAGTGTCACCAAAGTGGTCTTGTGGAGATCGGTTCGCACGGTTTGTGCCACCAGCATCTGCCACAGCTGAGTGATACAAAGGCGAGGCAGGAGATTGAAGCTTCGAAGCAGGCATTGGAAACGCTGCTGCAGGACGAGGTTGTCTCCTTTGCTTATCCTTACGGGGACTATGGCCAGCGCGAGGCTGAGCTTGTGCGTCAGGCGGGATACTGTTTCGGGGTGGCAACCGTCAGCGGCCCGCTCAGGATGGCGGATGACTTGATGCGGGTCAGGCGCATTACCATGTTTCCCAATACCGGACGGCAGAAGTTCTGGAAAAAGACTTCCGGCTGGTATTTGCGCTATTGCCGGCTCAAGGGCAAGGATTTCGTATAGCCATGTCCGTTCTTGGCCAGGAGGTGTTGTCCGAAAAGCTGGAGGATGTCTCCAGTATCCTGATCCTGGGTTGGGGACTGTTGGGGGATGTCTTTTTTCGTGTGCCTCTGATTGAGGCGACCAGAAAACGCTTTCCCCAGGCCAGGATTGTGGTAGTGGTCGACCCGCCTGCCGTGGCTGTGTTACAGAACCATCCCGACTGTGATGAAGTAATCCCCTTTAGCCGGGTAAAACATCCCTGGCGGTCCTATATTGCTTCAACCATCAGGAATCTGGTGGCGCTCAGGCGGCGCAAATTTGATCTGTTGATCAATCTTTATTGTGGCGGGTCCAGTGCGCGGTTTTCCAGGATTATTAATGCTGATATTCGCTTGAGCTTTGATCATACGGCGGAGCTGAGGCGGGCAAATAATGTGCTGGCGCCATGTCCCTCGTTCAGCGACAACTGGACCAAGGCCCTGGGTTCCATGCTCAGGCCACTGGGAATCGAGGGTTCGGATATCAGGCGGGGCACCAGCTTCTACTGCACTCCGGAAGCGGTGGAGCAGGCCGGGTCGCGTCTGTCTGGTGTGGCCAGGCCGCTGGCAGGTTTTAATCTGGGGGCCGGGGCCGAAGAAAAGCGCTGGCCGGTTGTGCGTTTTGTCGAGCTCGCCCGGGCGATTTATGAGCATTACGGGATCACCCCCCTGGTGTTCACCAATCCAGGGATGGAACATTTGGCGGCTGAATTTGCGCGACAATATGAAGCGTATGGTGAAGCGGTTGTGGTGCCGCCGGTTTCCCTGGATGAGGTCGGGGCCTTGATGCTTGAATGTGAATATATAGTGACCACTGATACCTCACTGATGCATCTGGCCTTTGGCTTGAAGCGCCCTGCGCTGGTGTTGTTCACCTTTACCCGGCCAGAGATGGTGGCGCCTGAGGATGTGGAGTTTATGTACTGTTTCGTGGAGTCCGGGTCCGGCGAGGAGTATTGTGGTAAGCCTGCTGGAAGCGTTGATATATCTGTCGAGTATGCACTGGGGCAGTTCGGCAAATTAGTGGCGTCCATGCATAAATGATTTGATAGCTGGGAAGATTTCATGAAAAACATATTCAAGAGCGTGCGCTATTATCTGCTTTCGCCGATGCCCGAAACGCGCAACACCGAGATGAAGGTCAAGGACTATATACGTAAGTTTCGCTATATCATTTTCGGCAGGCTTCCTGTTCTGGGCAGGCGTGCATCGCAGGGGGAAACATCCAAGGCCAGGTCAAGACGCGAACGGGAGGGGTTCTTTGGTAAATATTGTCAGGGCAAGGGACTGGATATCGGTTATGGCGGTGACCCGATTGTTCCGAATGCGCAGGGATGGGATTTTGAGCATGGCGATGCCCATTATCTGAATGGGCTTGACGACGCGGCGTACGATTTTGTCTACTCCAGCCATCTATTGGAGCATTTGCCGGACTGTGAGTTAGCGTTGCGCAACTGGTGGCGTGTGCTAAAGCCGGATGGCTTTATGTTGCTGTATCTGCCGCATAGAGATCTGTACGAGAAAAAGAAGGCCCTGCCCTCACGTTTTAATGATGATCACGCCCATTTCTTTCTGCCAGACAGGGATGAGGCGCCGGATACAAAGGGAGTTTTGCCTTTGTTGGAAAGAGTGCTGTCCGGCTACGAGGTGGTTTATTGCAAGACCTGCGATGAAGGTTATGTGAACCCCGGTGATGACAAGCCAAGCGAAGGTGAGTATTCTATTGAGCTTGTTGTACGTAAAACCCCATGAGTTCGATGCTGATAAAAGGGATCGTATGCACCTGCTAATACAACTCAGGCCAAAGGTTGGGCTTTGAGGCCGGGTGATTTAATCAGGATGCTTGATCTTCGCCGTTATCGTAAATTGCGGCAGGATTTTATAACTCCCCTGCGCGCACTATATGCAGCATCCGGGGCACCAAAAGCACCGCAACCATTGGTTACCCGAGACGGTAGTGTAATGAAAGTGGGCAGGGGGGATCTGCCGCTTTGGCAGGCCTACTTTTCAGGGCGTGACTGTCGCGTTGAGATCGAGGGTGACCTGTTCAAGGTGACGCCCGCAAATAATAACCATCCCGTTTTCTTTGTTAAGGGTGGTTCGCAGGGGGGGTCTCATCAGCCACATCGCTGGCGGAAAAGAGATGAGCGCAATCCACTCCTGGATAAGCTCGAGGCTTCCGAGCAACAGGTCTATTCGCAGCATGGTGAGGATGGCGTCATACAATGTCTGCTCGATCATATCCCGGTAAATCATCGCTTTGTGGTTGAGTTTGGCGCCTATGATGGCGTATGCATGAGTAACAGCCGGTATTTGCTCGCTGACAAGGAGTGGAGCGGCTTTCTGATCGAGGCTGACAAGCGTTTTTATGCAGGCTTGTCCAGGCTGTATGCCAATAATGAACGAGTCAAACTACATAATGGTTTTGTCACCGAGGAGAACATCAATGAGTTGTTTTCCCGGGCGGGTGTGCCTCGCGACTTCGAGGTGTTGTCCATCGATATAGATAGTATCGACTATTATGTGTGGCGCGGCTTGACGGAGTTTCAGCCGAAAATTGTCATTGTCGAATACAATTCGAGTATTGCCCCGGACGTGGACTACGTGGTGCCCAAGTCGGATGCCGTGAAGCTGAGCGGAACCAGTCGTGAAGGGGCCAGTCTGTTAGCATGGTACAAGCTTGGGCTCGAGAAGGGCTATCATCTTGTCTATGGCGAGTTGTCAGGCGCCAATCTGTTTTTCGTGCATGAATCATGTTCACCCTACCTGAACTACGCGGGTGTAGAGCCCATCGATGTGTACCAATCACCCCAATTCGGTGTGCTGGCGGGCGGTGTGGCGCCCAATGGCCGGGGCTATCCGGAAGCTGGGTAACGTATTGATTTTACGGGGTGCTTTCCCAATATTGGCATGCCGGTGCGATTGCATAATTGCAGGATAACCTCTAGAATATGCTACCTTTTTTAGCGCAGAATCAGCGGTAATTCCTGTCATGACATCAGAATCGGGCCAGAAAGAGATCTATTTTCATGTCGGTTTGGGCAAGACGGCGACGACTTATTTGCAGTACAAGTTGTTTCCCAGGCTCAAGGGAATCCACTATATTCAGCGCACACGCTATCCCAAGGCCCACGAAATCATTGCCGGGACCTCGTATGACAAATACCTGATCTCGCGTGAATTCGATCAACAGCTGCAGGTCGAGATCGAGCAGTTTGCCAAGTACTATCCGGATACCAGGGCCATTGTCGTTTTCAGGCGCCACGATAGCTGGATTGCCTCACAGTATCGACGCTTTGCCAAAAATGGCATCCATATCCCCTTTCAGGAATTCTTCGATATCGAACACGACCAGGGAGCATGGAAGCAGGGTGATCTGAATTACATGAACAAGATCCGGATTATCGAGAACACCTTTGGTCACAAACCGCTGGTGCTGTTTCATGACGAGCTCAAGCATGATCCCTATGCCTTCTTCGACAAGATCGCCGCGTTTACGGGGGCGACCTATGATAGGGATGATATCTCGCTGAATGCAGTGCACAAGTCCTACGAGGAAAAGCAGCTCAAGGCCGTCAGAAAGGTGAGCAAGATTTTCTTTCCCGCCAATCCGAAGCAATACAACAATGCCTTCATGCGCCGGCTGCAGTGGCGCAAGCAGCAGCTCACCTCCTATGCCATCATGGGGGCGGCGCTGCTGATTCCCGATGCCTGGCTGGGAGATGAGGAACTGATCCCCTCTGAACAGGTGGAAAAGATTCGCGATTTCTATGCCGACGACTGGGCGCAGGTTCAGGCCTATGCCGAGGAAAATGCTCCTGCCCGGCATGCACCCAAGGCGGTGGTAGGTTAATCGTTATCCTGCGCTAGCCCGCATTTCTCACCATCCTTCTACTGCGACGGCCCAATGGCACGCCCTGCCTGGCGTTCGCTCGGTCGGAGTGCTCGACAGACCGTCAAGTATGCCTGCGCCTTTGGGCTGCGCTATCC
>Ga0114931_10005214_pt1 | contig 16061 bp, 15 predicted proteins | sample 2SBtaG_FD_89579 | JGI IMG/M metagenome (GOLD analysis project Ga0114931, IMG submission 89579) | Deep subsurface microbial communities from Kolumbo volcano to uncover new lineages of life (NeLLi) - 2SBTROV14_V59a metaG | ecosystem: Environmental > Aquatic > Marine > Volcanic | place: Kolumbo...
AGCCGCGCGTTCGACGACGACGAGTTTTCGCACTTCGACCGCGGCCGGCGCCCGGACGTGTTTTACGCCGGCATGATGGAGTACGACGGCGACACCCACATCCCCAAACACTTTCTGGTCAGCCCACCGAACATCGACCGCACCATGGGCGAGTATCTGGTGCACAACAAGGTGGCGCAGCTCGCCATCTCCGAGACGCAAAAGTACGGTCACGTCACATACTTTTGGAACGGCAACCGCAGCGGCAAGTTCGACGACAAGCTCGAGACCTACGTGGAAGTGGCGTCGGACCGGGTGCCGTTCGAGGAGCGGCCGTGGATGAAAGCGGCCGAGATTACCGACCGGCTGATCGCCGAGCTGCAAACCGGAAACCACCGGTTCGCGCGCACCAACTACGCCAACGGCGACATGGTCGGCCACACCGGCTCGTTCGACGCCACCAAGGTGGCGGTCGAGTGTCTCGACCTGCAGCTGGCGCGGCTGTCGGCGGTGGTCAAAAAGCTCGAGGGCACACTGATCGTCACCGCGGACCACGGCAACGCCGACGAGATGTACCAGCGCGGCAAAGACGGCAGCGTCGTGCGCGACGCAAAATCGGGAGTTCCCACGGTAAAAACCAGCCACACCCTCAATCCGGTGCCACTGATGATTTGCGATGCTGCGGCGGGGCTAAATCCGCGCTATGAAATCGATCCGGGGCGTGCCGAGGCAGCGGGCATCGCCAATGTCACGGCGACATGCTTGGAATTATTAGGTTTCACGCCGCCCAAAGATCTGGCACCATCGGTTTTGAGGTTCAAGTAGTGAGCAGCATGAGCAGCAGGGACAAAATCATCGTCGCGGCCGTCAGCATCGCGGCCGGGCTCGTGACGTTCATCCTGGTTCAGAAGGTGACCAAAAAGGGTGTCGACGTCAGCGTCAAATCCGCCGCGGCCAAGTGCAACGACGGCAGGCACGACGACAGCCCCGAGTGTCAAAAGGCCGACGACGACAGCTCGGACACGGCCGCCAAGAAGATCGCGCAGTGCGAAGGCAAGGCGCCGCCCGACTGCTTTCCCCAGTTCGACTACCCGACCACGGACAAAGACACGTGGACGGCGCAAAAGCTCAAGGGCAAGGTCGTGATGATCAACATCTGGGCGACCTGGTGCCATCCGTGCGTCGGCGAGATTCCGGTGCTCGCCAAGGCCTACCAGCGGTTCAAGGACAAAGGCTTCGTCCTGTTGGGCATCGTCCTGGACGACCCGACCGAAGACAAGCTCGAAGCGTTCAAGCTGCGCACGGGCCTGGACTACCCGGTGGTTCGCCACACATCGACCCTGCTCGAAGCCTTCGAGCGCCCGCCCACGATCCCGACAACGTTCATCTACGACCGGGGCGGCAACCTGCGCTACCGCCACAACGCACCCGTCACCGGTGACGAGCTCAACAAAGCCCTGAAAGAGCTACTCGCCGAAAAGGCTCCCTGAGTCCACGTCCCCGGCGAGCAGGCCGTAGATGCCGCCGGTGTGCAGAAAGATGACCCGGCCGGTGAACCGGGTGGGCTCCTGGGTGAGGCCATAAAACGCTTTGCCGCTGTAGACCGGGTCCAGCACGATGCCTTCGCGGCGGGCGAAGTCGCGCAACGTGGCTAGCTCTTCGGGCCGCGACCTGGCGTAGCCGCGGCCGACGTAGCCTTCGACAATTTGCAGGTGCGGATCGTCGGGGGTGTAGCTGCCGGTGATCTTGTTGAACACGTCGGTGAAGTAGGCGGCGTCGTCGCACACGTTGACGGCGGCGAGGCGCCAGCGCGCCGGGTCGAGCTCGAGCATGCGCGCGCCCAGCAGCAGGCCGGCGCTGGTTCCGCCGGAGCCGCAGGCGTGGACGATGGTGGTGGGTTCGTCGTCGTCGACCTGGGAGACGAGCTCGGCCATGCAGCGCACGTAGCCCCACGAGCCGGTGGCGTTGGAGCCACCCTCGGGAATGATGTAGGGCGTCTTGCCGGCGCCGCGCAGGCGCTCGGAGTGTTGGCCGAACAGCTCGTAGCGCCGGGCGTAGTCGTCGTACGAGATCCACACCAGCTCGGCACCGGCGAGCTTGTCCAAAAAGATGTTGCCGGTGGTCGCCGGTGGGTTCGCGGGATCGGTAGTGCGCAACAGCAGCACGCAGTCGAGACCGAGCTTCGCCGCGGCCAGAGCCGTGGCGCGGCAGTGGTTGCTTTGCTGTCCGCCGCAGGTGATCACCGTGTCGGCGCCCTGGGCCAGGGCGTCGGCCATCAGGTACTCGAGCTTGCGCACCTTGTTGCCCGACAGCCCGGAGCCGGTCAGGTCGTCGCGTTTGATCCACAGCTCGATGCCCAGCTCGGCGCTGGTGCGGGGCAAGTGCTGCAGCGGCGTGGGGATGTTGGCCAGCTCGAGGCGTTTGGGATAGTCGATGTGTTTCATGGCTTCACCGTTTGGGTGGTCCTGCGCGGAAGAACGCTTTGAACAGATCTACGCACCAGCTCAGGTCGCGCTTGTTGACGATCTCGAGTGGTGCGTGCATGGACAGAAGCGGCACGCCCACGTCGATGACGTCGATGCCGCGGTTGGCGATGTACTTGGCGATGGTGCCGCCGCCGCCTTCGTCGACTTTTCCGGTCTCACTGCGCTGCAACGGCACCCGGGCGCGCGCCGCGATGGTGCGCAGCCAGCGCGACAGCCGCGGGTTGGCGTCGGACGCGCCGCGCTTGCCGCCGTGACCGGTGAATTTGACCAGGGTCGGGCCCTTGCCCATGATCGGCGCGTTTTGGGGTTCCTGCACCCCCGGCCAGTTGGGGTTGATGGCGCTCTTGACGTCGCTGGACAGCGCCACCGAACGGGCCAGGCTGCGCCGTACCGTCGCGTCCACGTTGGTGCTGCCACGGCCGCGGGCCAGACACGCCATCGCGTGCTCGAGCACAGCCGCGCGAGCGCCGGTGCGTCCGAGCGAGCCGGTCTCTTCGCGATCCACCAGCAACGCGGCTGCGGTGTAGCGCGGCGTGCGCCGCAGCTCGAGCAGGGCGCGCAACGCGGCAAACGCCAGGGCGCGGTCGTCCTGGCCGGCGGCGCCGACCATCGCGCGGTCGATGCCCACGTCGCGCGCCGGTGCGCTCGACACGGCGTAGATCTCGGCGCTGCGCAAATCGCCGGGCCCCAGCTTGAACCGGCGGCGCAGCACATGTGCCAGCAGCGCCGCGGCGGTCTGGGTCTTGCTGCTCTTGCTCGCGGCGACCAGCTTGATGCGCGCGGGGCGTGGCTTGACCTTTACGCCCGGCCTGGGCTTGCGCAGCTCGACGGCGACCTCCGGAGACACCACGAACGAAAACCCGTCCGCCGGACCGAGCTGGATGTCCACGCGACTGCCGTCTTTGCGCGTGGCGGTGCCGACCAGCTGCAGCGTGCGGTTGTGATACAGAAACTGCTTGATGCCGCCGTAGCGGTAGCTGGTCAGCTGCGCCCAGCCCAGCGCGTTGTGCGCCAGCGGCTCCGCGGTGAGGCGCAGCGCCGGTGCATCGGCGTGGGCGCCCACGAATGCCGCGCCGGCGGCGATCGGCCGGCTGCCCACGCGCACGTACATCGCCGCGCGGCGGTGCCACACGAACGCCAGCTTGTCGCCCGGTTTGAACCCGCGGCAGCTGCTCGTTGCGTTCAGGTCGATGATGCGAAACCCGGCGGCCTTCGCCCACGCGTTGCCCTGGCGGATGGCGCGGCGCGCCGTACGGCCCTTGTCCAAAAACGTTTTGTAGGCCCGGGCGCGCGCGACCACCTGGCCCGCAGCCGGCGACGCCAGCGCGCACACCACGGCGCACACGGTGATTCTTACTGTTGCAGCCACTGGCGAAATCCCCGGTACGCGCTCCAGATGTCCGCTTTGGCGCTCAGCTCCATCGGCGAGTGCATGCCGACCACTGATACGCCGATGTCCACCACGTCCATGCCGCGATGGCTCAGATATTTGGCGATGCTGCCACCGCCGCCCTCGTCCACCCGGCCCAGCTCGCCGAACTGCAACGGCACGTGGGCAGAAGCGAACGCCTCGACCACTGCCTCGACCAGCCCTGCCCGCGCCTGGCTGCCGCCGCCCTTGCCGCCGTGGCCGGTAAACGGAAACAGCGCCGGACCGCGACCAAGAAACGGCGCGTTTTTGAGCTCGTGGACCTGGGCCCAGTTGGGGTTCACCGCCGCGGGCGTGTCGGCCGACAGCGCCACACTGCGGGCGAGCGCGCGATCGAGCGCCGCCTCGGTCACGCGCGTACCCTGGGCGCGGATCAGCCAGGCGTAGACCAGCTCCAAGAACCGCGACCGGCCGCCGACGGCGTGGGCCGAGCCCACTTCTTCGCGGTCGACCAACCAGGTTATCGCTGTGACCTGCGGCGTGCCTGCCACGTCGATGACCGCCCGCCAGGCGGCGTAGGAATTGACCCGGTCGTCCTGACCGTGGGCGCCGATCAGCTGTCGGTCGATGCCGACCTCGCGGGCGCCGTGCTTGGGCACCAGGTAAAGCTCGGCCGCCTGGAGATCCGCCGGGGTCAGACCGTAGCGGGCGTGCAGCAGGGCGGTCAGGGTTTGCGGCGGCACACCGTCCAGGCGCTCGGCGGTGGGCGTCGAGCTCACGGTGACCCGCAAGCCTTTGTGGGTATCGGCGATGTACAGCGCGAAGTCGTCGTGCAGCCCGATCTCCACGTCGACCGTGCCGCCACTGGCTCTCGCCACCCTGCCGACCAGAGCCAACGGCACGTGCACCCAGTGATGCGTGCGCATGCCGCCGTAGCGAAACGCTTTCAGCGTCGTTTGCGCGGTTTCATCCACGGGCTGCGGAGCGAGGCGCGGCGACGGCGTGTCGATGTGTGCGCCGAGCACATGCGCGCCGCCGGTCACCAGCGGTTGTTTGCCGACGACCACGAACACCGCCGTGCGGTTGCGGTCGACGAACAGCAGCCGGTCGCCCGGGCGCGCGCGCATGCCGGTTGCCGCGTGAACGTCGACGACGCGAAATCGGCTGGATCGCTTCTCGACGAAGTCCAGCACCCGGCTGGGCGTGCGGCCATAGTCGATGAATTGCCGGTACTCTGCCGTCATCGCGGCGACCCCGGCCAACGGCGTCCACGGTTTGCTGACGTGGACGGCCTTGCCGCCGCAGCCAACGATCAGCGCCCCGGTGAGCGCGATGGTAAGCCGCGACCTCATTTGTTCATCAGCCAGGCGTAAAACCCGAGCCGCGCCTGGTACAGGTCGAGGGTGGACAAAAGCTCCATGGGCGTTCCCTCGCCGGTGATCGGCAGGCCGACGTCCATCACGTCCATGTCCAGGGTGCTGAGCTCGCGCGCTCGGCTCCACGCGGGCGTCGACACGATCTGGTACTGCGCCCTGGCGGCCGACAGCGTGTTCAGCACCCGGCGGATGGCGCCGGGCAGGGCGTCGTCGCCGCGCGGGTTGAGCACCAGGCCGCTGTTGGCCTTGCCGCCGCGGTGGGCGGCGAGCAGCGCGGCCGAGCGGGCGTAGATCCGACGCACGCCGAGCATGTCGGTGTTGACACCCTCGGTGCCGAATGCGCCGATGATGCGCGACATCGCGGTCTTGACGAACGCGAGGCCAGTTTTTCCTGTGTACCCCGTGTGGCGTTTGCTGATCGCGATGACGATCGCCGTGCGGTACGGAATCGCGGTTTTGGGCGCATCCACCATGGCGCGCACCGCCGCGTACGCCAGGGCGTTGTGCGACTGGGCGTAGCCGGCAATCAGCGCCCGGTCCACGCCGATGAAGCTGGGCTTGCCGGCCGGAACCAGCGACGTCTCGGCTGCCTGCAACAAGCCCCGGCTGACCCCGTGGCGGCGCAGAAACCGCACCAGCGCGCCCCGTTTGCGCGCGGCGACCGCATCCATCCGCTCGGCCTTGTCGACGATCTTTTTGCGCTGGGCCTTGCGAGACAGGTGGGGCAATAAGTCCGGAATCACCAGCACCGGATCGCCCGGACGTTCGCCCACGGAAAAGTCGATGGTCTTGCCCGCGGCGCGCGCGTGCACGTACAGCGCCAGCGGCCGCGACAGCCACGACTTGAGATCGAGGTGGCCGTACAGCTCCGTGTCCAGCATGGTGAAGCCCAGGTGGGCGTAGATCGGTTGTTGCTTTAGGTCGATGCGCGGCGCGTCCACCGACGCGATGACGATGCGCACACCCGCCGACAGCGGCCGCTGGCCCAAGCGCACGAACGCGGCCGCGTCACCGCCGGCGTCGACGAACCAGTAGCGACTACCCGGCGTGCGGCCAACCGCCTTGCCGGTCAGCCGGTGCGCGCCCGGCTCGAACACACGCAACAGACCGCGCACGGCACGCCGCGGCGTCTTTGCGTCGGCCAGATACCCCATGTAGCGGCGCGCAAACGCGTTGATGCGCTTGCGCTGCGCGGGCGATACCTGGTTCCAGCCCCGCCTGGCTTTGGCCGGCAGGCTCGGCGTCTTGGCCGCGGCCGGCTTGGCCTTGGCGGGCGGGTGCGTTTGCGCCAGCGCCACAGCCGGACCGATCGTTAGACAACACAGAAAACCGAGCGCACACCGCCACATCACCGGCGAACCGTAATGGATTATGCCGGGATACGTCACCCCGAACGCTACTGCGATCTGCATGTGCCGGAAATCTTCGCGAATACGTCCTCGCAGCCGTCCTCGCGTAGGTCCACTACGCTGCGCGGGCTGCTCCGGTCGTTTCCCAAATCTTCCTCGGCACCTGCGCTCTCGCTACGCGTCGCGGAGACGTAGCCCGGCTCCGGCGGAGACAATCGTGGTCAGGGCGCCGTGTAGTAAAACGTGTAGACGGTGCATGCCGGATGACGCCGGCCGTGCTCGGTGTACGGCCGAAACCGCCACTGGCCGATCAGCCGGCGCAGCTTGACCTCGTAGCGGTAGTAGCGCGTCGGGGTGAGGCGTTTCTGGCTGGATATGGCGCCCGAGGTGTCGATGCACACTTTGATCAACGTGATGAGCTGTTTTTTGCCGTCGCGGCGCATCGCCTCGCGCACCGATCGCGGCGGGTCGATGTTGTCGCTGCCGCTGAGGCGCAGGTGCTCGAACGCGTGCTTGCTGACGATCATGAGCCCGGTGGTGGGCGGCGGTGGCCGCGGCGGCGCCGGCCGGACGATCTGTGTCTTGCACGCGGTGGCCACGCCGTAGCGGCACGCCTTTTCGACATTCTCGTCGGCGGTGGCTTTGTGGTGAGCGGCGCGCGTGGGCGCCGCCCGCGCCAAAAGCACGGCAAAGATACGGTTGACCCTGGCCACGTCGTTGCAGCCTTCACCCGTGTGCGCGGAGCAGCGTTTGTCCGCGGCGCGCTGGCAGGCGTCGCTGGTGGTTTGTTTGCCGCACAGCTTCAGACAGGCTTCGGCCGTGTCGCAATGGCTGGCCGAGCGCGCGACCCTCGTGCTGTCGCTGGCCGACGAGGAGCCGCAGCCCAGCGCCATGGCCACCATCAGCACATAGAACGGACGCGCGCGCATGGAGGAAAGCATGAGCCCCAAATCACGCCTGGACAAACGGGTTTTTCTCGGCTTCCTCGGCGATGGTCGTGTTTTCGCCGTGGCCCGGAATCACCAGGGTGTCTGGATCCAGGTGGTACAGCTGCTCGCGGATGGATTTGACGATGGTACGGGAGTCGCCGCCGGGCAGATCCGTGCGGCCGATGCTGCGGCGAAACAGCGTGTCTCCGGCGAACAAGTAGTTCTTGCCTTCGTGCTCCAGGCGAAAGCACACCGAGCCCGGGGTGTGTCCCGGCGTATGCATCACCAGCGCGGTGTTCTTGCCGAACACAATCTCGTCGCCGTGCTCGATGTAGCGTTCCACCGGCAGCGTCTCGCGCGGGTTCCAGCCGAACATGGCCGCCTGCATTTTGATGCCGTCGTACAAGAACAGGTCGTCTTTGTGCAGACAGATGTCGCCGCCGTGGGCCTCTTTGACGTCGCGGGTGCAGTAGATGTGATCCAGGTGGGCGTGGGTGTGGATGATCGCTTTGACCTCGAGGTGGTAGTGCTCACAGATCTCGGCGATGCGTTTGGCGTCGCCACCCGGATCGATGATCACCGCTTGTTTGGTGTCAGCGCACGCCAGCACGGTGCAGTTGCAGGCAAACGAGCCCACGGGAAACGTCTCGCGAAGCAGCATGGGCAAACCTTACCCCGTGCTTACGTAAGGCTGCAATTGGGTGAAATCGTGCAGATTCACCGGCGGCGCATCTGTCCGTACAACGAAAAGTTGATCCACCCTGCCGGCCATGGCTCCCTGGGTACATCGTGAGCCGCAGACGCATGCAGACGATCATCGAGCCCGCCGGTTCGGCGGCGCACAACATCGCCCTGGCGCTGACCGCGCTGGCCCTGGCTCTGGCCGGGTACCTGCTGGGATAAATTTCCACTTTCGCCCGCGCAGACTTGGGTATTAGATTCACGGCCTCGCTTCCACCTGGGGAGGTCAAATGGCGGGTACTCGAATTTGTCTTGGCTTTGCGCTCATCCTGTCGGTGAGCTTGTTCGCCTGCGGCGACGACGGCAGCTCGTCGGGCGATCCGGACGCCGGCCTCGGCGGTCCGCGCAGCCCGTTCCCAGAGCAGTACTGCCCCGGTAGCGACGCCTGCTCCGGCACGGGCGACGGCGTGTTTCGCGTCGGTGCCGCGCGCGCCAAGATCACCCCGAACCTAGCCGACTACGAGAGCAAGTGGGACGACGCGAACGGCAACCACGAGTACGACTCGGGCGAGACGTTCACCGACACCAACGGCAACAACAAGTTCGATGCGGTGTGGATCGCCGGCTTCGGCAACGGCCGCCCCGCCACGGGGGTGCACTCGGATCAGTGGGCGCGCGCGATCGTGTTCGAGTACAACGATATTCGCATCGGCTACGTGGTCATCGACGCGGTGGGCTGGTTCGCCAACGACGCTGACGAGATCCGCGCGCGGGTCGACCCCTCGCTGCAGCTGGACCACGTCATCGTCGGCTCGACCCACGTGCACGAGGCGTTCGACACCATCGGCTTGTGGGGCGTCATGGAGCTGGTCACCGGCGTCGACCCCGACTACATGAGCTTCGTCGAAGATCAGGCCGCCCAGGCTCTGGCCGACGCGACCGGCAAGCTAAAGGCGGTGACCCTGACCGTGGCCCAGGTGGACACGGTGGACGAAAACGGCAACTCCATTCCCGAGTGGGTGGGCGACGGCCGCGATCCGGTGATCATCGACCCGACCATGACCATCATGCAGTTTCTGTCCGTGGCCAACCCGGGGACCACCGTCGCCACGGTGGTGCACTGGGCGGCGCACCCCGAATACAGCGGCAGCGACAACAACGAGCTCACCGCCGACTACCCGTACCTTCTGCGCGACGTGATCGAAAACGGCATCGCCGAGAACACGGCCCGCGGGTTGCCCGCCATGGCCGGGCTGGGCGGCGAGGTCCTCTACGTCAACGGCGCCGTGGGTGGTCAGATCGGCCCCAAACACACCCAACCCATCGGCCTGGACGGCAACCCGGTGACCTCCGACGGCGTCGAAAAGTCCGACGCCCTGGGCCGCAACCTGGGTCGTCTGGCCCTCGAGACCATCACCGACTCGACCAAGACCACCGACTACACCAACCTGAACCTGGTGTTCCGCACGGGCATCACCGACCTGGCGGTGGAGAACACATTCTATCACGTGGGTGCGCTGGTGGGCGTGTTCGACCGCGAGTTCTTCGGCTACGACGACACCCAGCCCATCGGTCCCGGCAACATTCCGTACATCGAGTCGCGGGTCAGCTATCTACAAATCGGTCCCGTGGGCATCATCACCTGCCCCGGCGAGCTACACCCGGAGCTGTCCGTCGGCGGCTACGACGGCAGCCGCACCTACGGCGACGACCTGATCGATGCCAACAACCCGAACCCACCGGCCATCGAGAACGCCCCGGGCGGCCCGTACCTCAAGGACCTGCTCGAGATGAACGACGGCGTGAAGTACGCCCTGGTGTTCGGCCTCACCGAGGACTTCGTCGGCTACATCCCGCCGGCCTACAACTACATCCTTGACGCGAACTCGCCGTACATCGAAGAAGCCGAAGGCGACCACTACGAAGAGACCAACTCGGTCGGCCCACAAGTCGAAGCCCAGGCAGTCGGCGCCATGCGCGACCTGATCACCTGGAAGCCGAACTAGGGGGGTGTTTCTAATTCGACGCCGGTAATTTCGATCGCTTAGCGATCCGCGCAGTCGAAAAGTTGGTCAGGGCTGTCGGGCAGATAGCAGTGGCACTCAAGGTTCCCAAGAGCACAGTGCAACGCGCGCTGTCCCAAGAAGTTGCCGAGTAGCGCCCCCTCGCCAACGGCCTAGGGTGGGCGAAACGCGGCGGCCTGCTCCCCCTGTCCCGGTAGTGTGCTTCTGGGACTTAGTCTGAGTAGATGATCTTCTGGTAGCCGAACATCGCGGCGTTGCAAATCCTGCCGAAGTCGTGCCAGCTGAGGCCGATGCGAACTCTCTCGTTCTTGTTCTTGTCCTCGTCTGTGAACTCCCAACGATCATCATCGCCAAACTGAAGCGTCCATGGCTGATCGCGTTTCTTAGCGTGCGAAGGATCTGCTTCGGTTGTGACATGTCCGTGGGACAAGACTTCTTTCCTCGATCAATCTCTCCGTGTTCGAGCACGGACACGACATCCGGCAGGTCCAGCTCCCCGAGGTCGAGGTAATCGATCTGGCCGCTCATCCGTTCCCGAAGCCACACGAGAACGACATACGCGTGGGAGAGAAATGCGGCCTGGTTGAGAAGTGGAACCAGCGGTTGTAGTTGGGTCTCCCGCTCGACTTCATCGACGAGTTCGCTGACTGCGGCAATGGCGTCTCGCTTGTCTTGCAGACGCGACAGAAGTCGCATTACGAACAGAGAGAGTTCCGCGAAGTGAAAATGCTCTTGATTGGTCAGCGCCGCCATGGAGGCAAGTGTAGCTGCTCAGAGGACCCGGCAGTGTACTTCCGGGACGCGTAGGCAGGCCAAGCCTGTGCTTGCTCATCTGCCGGTTTCGCACTCTTCTGCCATGCCTCGCGCCGGGCATCAATCTCTGATCGCAGTTGCTTGGCGACTTAATTAACCCGTACCCGTACCCGTACCCGTACCCGTACCCGTACCCGTACCCGTACCCGTACCCGTACCCGTACCCGTACCCGTACCCGTACCCGTTTACGTGAACAGCGTCTCGGTGACGAATTCGTCCCAGTCGCCCGACTCGATGAGCACCGCGCTGGCCAAGAGCTCGGGCTTGGCGTTGGTGTACACCCACGACCAAACCTGACTGCCATCGCGCAACGTCGCCTGGCGCAACGTCCGCGTGTATTCGTCGCCCGCGTACGCGTCCAGCAGCGGCAACGCGGCCGTCAGATCCGACAGCTCGAGCAGCTCGCCGACGACAGGGCTGTCGCCTTCGGTGATGACCGGGTAGCCGTCGGGCAGGGCGTACAGGGTGCCGGGCATGGTCGCGGGCTCGGCGCCGGAGATGGACTCGGCGATCAGCGAGCGCGCGCTCTGCCCCTGACGGAGTGACCCGTAGACGAACACCCGATTCACCAGCTCTTGCGCCGCAGAACTCCACCCCGGACGCCGGCCACGCCGTTTCTTGGCCGCCACCTGATCAGCATAGCTCATCAGTCGGCGCTGATCAGCTCGGCGGCGCGGTCCAGGAACGGCAGAATCATCGCGGCGCCGGCGCCCTCGCCCTGAGCCAGTCCCAGATCGAACACTGCAGTTAGCTGCAGGGCGGTGAGCGCCGCTCGGTGAGCCGGATTTCCGCCACCGTGGGATGCGATCAAGTAGCCGGCGGCACCGGGTGCCAGGCCGACCGCTACCAGTGCCGCGGCAGTGGTAGCGTCTGCGTCGAGCACGACCGGAACATTGATCGATGCCGCGCCGAGAATCAGTCCCGCCAGCATCGCCACATCGCAGCTGCCCAGCGCAGCCAGGGCTTCGAGCGGATCGTCGGCGGTCACCGGATTGGCCGCGAGCGCGGCGGCCACCGCGTCGTCGCCGTCGTCGATGTCGCCGGCGGGCGTGCCGGTCAGGGTCGCGATCAGTGCGGCTGTGGACGGATAGCCCCCGGGCGCGATGCTGCCCAGCGCCAGCACGTCGAGGCCGTCGTCGGCCAGCGAGTAGCACAGGGCAACGCCGGTCTGGATCGCACGGGCCGCGTCGCCGATGTTGAGCGCCGGGCCGCGGCGGATGTCGCCGCTGCCGTTGGTGATGCGCAGATCGATCACCCCCGGGCCCAGGTCGAAGCGGTCCGCGCCGCGCACGCCGCAATCGACCAGCAGCAGCTGGGTCTTGGCCGAGCTGGCCAAGGACGCGACCGCCGCTTTGCCCTCGACCACCTGGCGCAGGCCGGCGCAGGTCGGACTGTCGCTGCCCAGGTCCACGCCTGGATCGGCGACGCCGTGATCGGCGCAGCAAATGACGAGGCGCTTTTGTGCCACCTGCGGATGCGGCGAGTGGCGGGCGCTGGCCAGGGCTGTGGCCAGCTCGTACAGCGCGCCGAGTTGGCGGCCGCCGCGCTTTTCCAACCGCTGGCCCATGGCCAGAGCCTGGGCGCGGCTCGCCGGGGTGACCGTGTCGGCGATGGCTGAGATGATCTCGGAGGGCACTATCCTCCCCACAGTTGACCCCGGCTCTTCTCGCGAAGCAACAGGTAGACGAAGAATGGTGCGCCGATCAGGGCGGTCACGATGCCGACGGGCAGCTCGTTGGGAAAGAACGCCACCCGGGCGATGGTGTCACAGACCACGAGTAGCGCCGCGCCGGCCGCCATGGACACCGGCAGCAGCGCCCGGTGATCGGCCCCCACCATGGCGCGCATCGCGTGGGGCGTGAGCAACCCGATGAAGCCGATGGGCCCGGCAATGGAGATCGCCGCGCCGACGATTACCGATGCGGCCGCAAACACGACCGTGATGGTGCGGCTGGCGTTCACGCCCACCGATGCCGCGGCGTCCGCGCCGGTGCTCACCGCGTTGAGGTCGCGGCCGTACAGCACGAGCACGATGACGCCGATGCCGATGAGCAGCGACGCGCGGCCCAGCTCGCCGTAGCTGGTGAGGTCCAGGCCGCCCATGAACCAATAGATCATCCGCGACAGCTCGACGAAGCTGGACGTGTGTTGAATGAACATGGTGGCGGCGGAGCAGAACGTGGCCACGGTGATGCCGGCCAGCAGCAGCGTCGCCGGCGGCAAGGTGTTGCCGATCTTGCCCAGGCGCCAGACCAGGTACACGGTGAGGCCGGCGCCGCCCAGCGACGCCAGGCTCAGCGCCGAGCCGCCCAGCAGGGTCGAGTCGGCGCCGAAGCGGATCGCCAGCACGGCGGCCAACGATGCCCCCGACGACACGCCCAGGGTGTACGGCTCCGCCAGCGGGTTGCGCAGCACCGCTTGAAACGCGCAGCCCGCGCCGGCCAGACCGGCCCCCACCACCGCGGCGGCCAGCACCCGCGGTAGCCGGGCAAACACGTAGATGCGTGACGCGCCGGTCTCGTGCCCGGTGATCCCGTGCCACACGTCGGTGATGGACAAAAACGAAAACTTGCCGCCGCTCATGTCGGCGCCGAGCAGCGAGCACACCAGCATGATCGCCACCATGGCGAGCAGCGCGGCGATCAGCGCGACGATCAGTCGGCGCAGGGTCAAGCGCTGCAGGCTCATTCGCTCGCCTCCGTCGGGCCCGGCACAACAAACACGGTATCGGAGCCCGACAGCGTACCCACGTGCATGCCCACGTGAAACGCGGCGGCGGTCGCGGCCGAGGCCAGCACCTGCCGCGGCGGACCGTCGGCGACCACCGCGCCGGCGTCGAGCACGATCACCCGGCTGGCGTAGCGCGCGGCCAGATTCAGATCGTGGGTGACCGCCACGGCGCTGGCGTCGCGCTCGCGAGTCTCGGCAACCAGCGCTTCGAACACCGCCATGGCGTGGGCGGGATCCAGCGACGCGGTCGGCTCGTCGAGCAACACCAGCTCCGAGCGCTGGCAAAACGCCTGCGCCAACAGCGCCCGGCGTTGCTCGCCGCCCGACACCGCGTCGAACCGCCGGTCGGCCAGGTGGCGCACATCGCAGCGCTCCATGGCGCGTTCGGCCGCGTCTACATCCGCCGCCGACTCCAGGCCGAGGCCGCGCCGGTGGTACGCGTAGCGACCCATCAGCACCACCTCGCTGACGCTGAACGGAAACGCAAGCCGATAATCCTGGGGCAGATACGACAGCTTGCGCGCGAGCACGTGGCGCAAGGTCGTCGCCGGATCCAGGTCGAAACAGCGCACGGAGCCTGCCGCCGGCGCGAGCAGTCCGGCGAACAGCTTGAGCAGCGTCGTTTTGCCCGCACCGTTGGCGCCCACGATGCACACCAGCTCGCGTTTGCCCAGGTCCAGGCTCACGTCGCGGACCACGGTCCGGTCGGCATAGCTAAAGGACACGCCAGACGCGGTGAGCACAGAACCTTATAGATCGGGGTACAGCACATGCGCCAGCATGCGCAGGGCCTGTCCCACCCGCGGTCCGGGCGCCATGAAGATCTGATCGGTGAGTGGGTAAACGCGGCCGTTTTTGACCGCAGGCACCTGATTCAGCGCCGCCCAGTCCGATTTTGCGGCAGCGGCTTCGTTGCTCCGCACCGCGTCCAGAATGATGTCGGGCTTGCTGCGCATGATCTGTTCGACCGAGATCTTCGGGTAGCGCACCGGCGACGACGCCAGCGCGTTGGTGGCGCCCAGCTGGCCGATGAGCTCGTCCATGAAGCTGCCCGGGCCAGCGGCGACCATGGTTCGCAAGGTGCCGACCTGGCGGCCGATAATGATGGCCACCCGGGGCTTGGGCCCGCCGCGCTTGGCGATTTTGGCGTGAATCGAGGCCATGTCGGCGCCCAGCTTGCGGATGGCCGCCTCGGCCTGATCGCCGCGGCCCAGGGCGGCGCCGACTTTGCGCAGCCCGGCGCGTACATCTTCAATGGTATGGACGGCCAGGGTAAGGGTGCGGATTCCGGCGCGCTGCAGCTTGCTGGTGAGGCGCGCCTGCACCGCGGCCAGGATCACCAGGTCGGGTTGCAGGGTGACGATGGCCTCGAAGCTGGGGTGGACGAAGTCGCCCACTTTGGGCAGGGCTTTGACCTGGGCCGGATACACCGAGTAGCGATCGACCCCGACCAGGCGGTCTCGAGCCCCGATTGCCGCCACCATCTCGGTGGTCGACGGGGTCAGCGACACCACGCGCTGGACCCGACCGGATCTGTGGTTTGACGAGCCGCAGCTAAGCGTTAGCCCAATTACTACTCCGACGGTGCAAAACGCCGGGAGTGACAGCCGTGTAACCGGAGGGGATCTGCACTGTTTTTTTACCGTCACATCAGAAGCATTCATCAACAGGTAGCGCCATTTACCCACAGGGTTGTCCACAGACCTACACAACCCATGGGAATGACCAGCATTGTTTCATAGGGATCCACAACAATCCACACACAGTTCAGCTTTATACACACACCTTGTCCTACGCCCTACTACACAACCTGTAGTGGCTGGGGTAAAATGGACCCCAAAATATAGTGTATTTTTTCTTGACGCATACTACGCCAAACCTGATAGTGATCCGGCTGGTCGGGGCTGAAATACCTTCGCGTGCAGGGAGTTGGTGGCGGCGGGGAATAGGCTCCATTTTTTCCGTATTTCTGCGTAGTTGACCAAAACGGCTGGGGAGCCGTAACGGGATACGTGCGCGAGGAGGGGGACCTCATGCTTCACGAATCGGGCAAAGAACAAGGCACCAAAAAGCGTAAGTCAGGCACCAAAAAGAAGGCGAAAAAGAACGTGACTCAAAAGACAGCGACAGGCTCCAAATCGCTCGCCCGTGGCTCCTCCGCCGCTATCAAGGCCCTGGAGGGCGACAAAGCCAGCGAAGAGGCCGCCGACAAGGAGCGGTCCGGTCTCCCCTTCGACCGCTACTTCACCGTTGCTGGTCGCGATCCCTTCGACGAGGTCGAGTGGGAGCTGCGCCACGCCACAATTACTGGCGCCGACGGTGAG
>Ga0114931_10005215_pt1 | contig 16061 bp, 13 predicted proteins | sample 2SBtaG_FD_89579 | JGI IMG/M metagenome (GOLD analysis project Ga0114931, IMG submission 89579) | Deep subsurface microbial communities from Kolumbo volcano to uncover new lineages of life (NeLLi) - 2SBTROV14_V59a metaG | ecosystem: Environmental > Aquatic > Marine > Volcanic | place: Kolumbo...
CCTGAGCCGCTTGGATGGACGCCGATCCGTGGCGGGCACCGCGGGAAATTGCGGCGGATCTGGATTGTGCGCCGACGGAAATCCGCGATCTGGATTCTTGCGAGTGGCCGAGTTTTGAGCATTGGTGCGGCGTTCGGGAAGGGCTGCGGGACCGGGTTTCACCGGCACCCGGCGACTTCACCCTTAACAACGGCAACAGCAAGGCAAGCGAGCGGATGACCGCCGTGTAGGTGGGTCGAGCGCCAACTGGCACGTGTAAATCCGTGCGAGAGGGGGACACGGGTCCCGATCCGAGGCGATAGTCCTGTTTTTGTTCCCGAAAATAACCATTTTCGGGAAGATTACGGATCGGGACATGCGGAGGTATGCGGGCTGTGGGCGAGGTCGTCGAGCTGCGCCAGGCGCCGTTTTCGGGAAAGTCGGAGGGTCAGGCGCCGCCGCGCAAGCCTCGCGATCGTGATCGGCGCGCGCGCGAGTACCTGACCGAGCAGGAGGTCGAGGTGTTGATGCGGGCCGCCGGACGCACCGGACGCGGCGCACCCCGAGCGAGCTCCCGGCGGCGAACTTGTGTGAAATCGGCATCGCGAAGCGTGGCGTCGAGGTCACCACGATGCGGGTGTTGTGCTCGAGCGGGCAGTAGGTCTTGCCGCCCCGCGAGCGCTGGTAGACATGGCAATGGATGCTAATCCCCCCGTAGGGTGTCTGATACGCCTTGGGTTGACGGCCCTTGGAGAACCACAGCTCGCCACCGAGCTTCAGCCGGGCGCCATCGGTGTCGAAGCGCTTGAGCGCCTCGCCGGTGGCCGCGGTAACGGCTTGGTTGAGCGCACCGAGGATCGCCTCCTCGCAGGCCAGCATCGAACCGCCGAGCGTGACCTCGACCTGAATGGTGAGTCGATCGCCGTCTCTCGTGACCATGGGCGTTCCTACTGCATCTCTCTCCGTTGGCTGGCATTCCTCGGGATTTGATCAGGCATTTGAGAGAATATCAAGTAGAGGTCACGCCCTTTGAGTACCTGCTGAAATCCAGAACTTTCAATCCTCAGCCTAGCCCACCCAGCACCGGTTCGCCGACCAAACCCGCAATAAGAAAGACCTGTTGGATTGCCGATATAGTTCTGAGAGGCGACCTATTTCACAAATTGTAGAAGCTGCATAAACTTCCCAGCCCGATTGTACTTTGGGTGTCATTGGCGACGACGGAGAATTTCCGAGTACCCCGGTGTCACGACTTCATATTGGTCTGAAAAGAAATATAATAGCCATCGAAGTGACGTTTGCCACGTGTCGGCAGCATCACGATCGCAACCCTGCTTAGAGAGATACTGAGCCACAAAGTGTTTGTATTCGCCAAATCGCCGTGAAGTGGCCGACATTTCGTGAATCGCGAGAAAAAACGGATGCTGCGCTAACACGGCCACTATAGCGGATTCGAAGAGTTCCGGCGAGAGATCTGGTGGGATTCCTAGATAATCGAGGTCTGCGCGGATAGTCGATAGCCCGCCCCTGCTGACTTCGTCTTTCCTTCCGATATATGCAACGTAAAGATCGGCGGGGTGCCTCGTGTTGGGAAGCCACACCCCGGTCGAAGGCTGTGCCGGGTGGCACGCTTGATCGCGGTCGGGTTCGGTAAACTCTGCCGCGATCGCCTCGAAGCGGGCTGCAATTTCCTCGTCGACGGGCGTCGCCGTTCTTCTGAGCGCTTGGAGTAAGCCTACGACTGGTGCACTCGACGCAGGTACTAACACTTGAAGCTCAAGATTTGGAGTGGAATGCCATCCGAGGGCTCGCGAGGTTACATTGGTGGACCCGACACTGGCTTCGTGGTCGAAAAGGTAGCACTTAGCGTGAAGGTGATGACATAGATACATGGAACTCCGCTCTCTTTCGTGGATGATGTGCCACGCGCCGACGTCGGAGACTCCAGCAGCAATCTCATCCGGTCGCCAGCGTGTATACAAACGCATGGGGACATGCTCTCGTACCTCGTCGACAATCCTCCGTAGGGCGCCGATTTTGACGAAAGGGGAAATCAGAGTGATCTTTTCTTCGGCGCGGCGCGCCATTTCCAGAATCTGAGTGCCGGGGTCAATCAATCCGGAATCCCGTATCCGCCGCGAGGATTCGGCGGACAACTCGGCCCCAGTCGATTCTCGAGTCTCGAACAGCGTTCTGTAGCCGATCGTCAGTTTGGTCGAGCTCGTAGTGTGCCCAGGCGGCGAAGAGGGTTAAAACGGCTGGATTCAACCAGCTTCCATTTTCCGCTAACTGGCGTCCAAATGGATGTGCGATATTGATGGTCACGGAGACATGTGCACCAATTCGCTTGGGTCGGAAGAGTGAGATGTCCCCTGTTTCATCGAGACGAAACTCGTACTTGACTCCGTCCGATGAACAGAGCGCCCTCGGGCCAGTAGAACGAATCTGCTTAGTCGGCGATTCGGCAGCACGATCTAGCGCTTTTTGTAATTTCGCCCGAAGCGAATCCGACTTTCTCCCAGGTGAGGGAAGCTCTCTAATCGCAGTTTCTAGCTCCGATCTGCTTCCGGATCGAAGCGCGCGACGGGCCGCGTCCAGCGCAACCTTTCGGCTAGCTACTCTAGCAATTGCGTCCGACATTGTTCTAACTTAAGAACCGTCGTGCGACACGACCCCAGTCCTCGCGCGCTTCCTGCACTGCTATCCGGGATTCGCCATCCGGGGCCTCGTCCTCGTATCTCGCCCAGGCTGTTAGTAGCAGCTTTAGGCCGTCGAGTGCCTGGGTGTGTTGCCGTTTCAGTTTCTCAACATCTGATTCGTCGGCGCTGTCTTCCAACAGCGCAATGAGATTCTGGTAAGCGGGGTGACTGGTGTTTAGCGTGATCAATAATGCACCGCCCTTTGGTTTGACACTAAAGAACGAGCCGGCGGCCGTATCCGCGTAGCCGAAAACGTATTTGAGACCAGAATTAATCGTGCTGGCAGCGAGTTCGTCAGCTTCTTCTTTGTCGAGGCCAGTATCGACAAGTCCTTTAGCAATTTCGGCCGTGCGTTTTGAAGGCGCTAGTGAAGTTTCAACGTCGTCACTCTGCCCCTTGCGCCCTTCTTCCTGTCGCTTACGGGTCGCTTCGGTAGCCTTCATCTCCGGAGAGTTGGGATCCTGGTGCCTTTTTCTCTTGGCCCCGCGGGTTTGTGCGGTGAGTAGCTTCATGAGGGCGTTGCGGGTTGTTTCAATGGAGTCTTTAACGGCCAACAGAGGCTCTCGCGGATCTTCATCCGCTCTCCAGGCATCCTTGAGTTCCTGATAACTTCCGAAGCCGTGCTTGTCGGCTAGTTCATTTTTTTCGATTCCGGCAAGGTCCGCGAGATGCGTCGCACTCTGCTTATTATTCGTAACACCGAACACCTCGTCGAGTTCTGGCGGGAAGTTCACCTCAATCCCAATCCATCTGGCGACGGGGTCGTACGTAGGCATCCATCGAGAGTCGAGATCGAGTTCGCGATCTGCACGAATAATGCTGACACCTAGGTTCCGTGCGGCATGTTTCCCGTGCGGGCGTCCTCCGGGATTGTGCCCTTGCCGAGCCTCTTTCTTGGCAAGCGAATAGCCAAGTACTACGGGATGTTCCTTTTCCCGAAATCTGATAGTTATTTCTTGATTTTCTCCCCATCGTTCGAACATCGGATCAGTCGAGAAAGGGTCCGGGCAGGACGTATTCGACATCAGGTACATAGGGTCGTTTGGCCGCGCATAGGTGTCGATAACGGGCTCGCTAAGAGCGCTCTCGTCGAACGCGGCCATTCGAATCTTCGTACGGTTCTCGTTGATGAACCGTCTGTACAAGCGTCCGACAACCTCCTCCGTATTTCGAATAACGGAATGCGCGGTTTTCCAACTGCAGCGATTCGGCTTGCTCCAGCATACCAGAGTGCCTGTGGCGCCAAACTCGGCCGCCATTTTTTCCCATTTCTCGGGGATCGGTCTCTTTTCCGGCATCGGAACTTGTTGAAGTTCTCCTGTGGCAATTTCGGCGAGATCGAGATAGGACCAAAGAGCGTCCGCAGCGCCATGTTGCCAAGACCAAACCTCGACCCGCTCGCCTTGTGATATCGAAGAGTTTGGAAGTCCCATACCAAAGCGACCGATGCCTTTTCGATCCTTTAAGTGTCCGCCGTTGCCGAACTGAAGTGCTCTCCGAAGCTCATCGGTATCCATACCACAACCGTTATCGACTACCGCAAGTTGCTTCAGGCGGGTCCTGTGCCTTTCTATGAGAAACTCCTCGCCTTCGATACACAACAATTCGACGAGCCGCGCACCCGCTTGAATTGAGTTGTCGATCAACTCCGCGATCGCATAGGCTGCATTCTTGTAGCCGCTGTCCTGCATCGCTTTGACTACGAGCTCAGCTGGAACTATTGCGTGTGTCACCAGGTATCCTCCCAGTTGGTGAAAAATTCAGACAGATCGCGAAAGCCGGGTAGATTCCTATCCACTACCGTGACGATCTCGGCGTTCTTGTTTCCGCCAACGAGTACGCCGCGTATCGCACGACCGACCATTTGACTATAGAGAACGAGCGACTTTGTTGGACGGCAAATCACTGCTGCACTAGTCGACGGAGCGTCGAACCCTGTCGTTAAGACGCCGTAATTACACAAAACACGTGGGGCATCGGAAGTTTCCCTATACCATCGGATCCGCTTCCTTCGTTCATGCACGGGTGTATTTCCTGTTATGGCCCTTGACTCTACCGCTCCGTGAGCGTCTAGCGCAGTCGCGAGGAGGCACGCCCCTTCGACCGACGAACCAAATACAAGGATTCTTCGGTGCCTTTTCGCTAGTTTCTCTACCTTCGCTAAAATTCGGAGGTTACGTTTCTCATCGACACCAAGGGTTTCAAGAATTCTACGTGGAATGTCGAGATCTTGAGTAATGGCCTTGATGTCGCGGCTGGATAGCTCGGCCCCGCCCTCGTAAAACAGGTCGCTGAACTCTGGTCTGGCTAAATACCCCTCAGCCAGGAGGTAGTCAATGGGATTCGAGAATCCTTCAACAGTCAGACTGACCTTTTGATTTCCGAAGAAATCCGCTAGTTGCTGATCTTCATCCAAGTCATCCCATGAGCGACCGGGAGTGGCCGTAAGCCCTAGAATTGACGCATCTCGGCGCTGTGATTGAAGGATATCTAGCACCGCGCCGTAGGTTGGGGCAATTGCTTGGTGGGCTTCGTCGATTACGATTAAACTCACCGCGCTGGCGAGGTATCCGATGAATCCAGTGCTGTTCCTCATTCGGCTGTAAATTTTGGAGAGTCCTGCAACGACTATTCCATCATGACACTCTTCGAGGTTTTCGTCGTGAGTGCCCCAAAACCGGAAGATACTTGTTGGCCGATTCCCTAGGCTTCGCCAAGCAACCTCGAACTCGGACGCGGCTTGTTCGCATAGCTCCTCACTGTAGGCAAGCCAGACAACAATAGCGTGGGCATGTGACGTCAAATGGTGTGCGATGAGGTGCATGGCGGTGCGCGTCTTTCCGGAGCCCGTCGGCATGTGCAGAACCACCCTCCGGCTACCATTCCGGAGCAGAGGAATAGTAGAGAGACAAGCGTTCCGTTGATGCGGGAAGAGGCTATACTCCGGGTTCACGTCGAATACGTCGTCACGGTCAGGCGGAGCCTCTTCCTCTGAAGGGCTAACACCAAAGTACGCACACGCAACTTTATGACGCTCGCTTCCTCTCTGATGTTTTATGGCGCGGAGCGAGTGCCACGGAGTTCGACTTTCAGCCGCATTAAGCAGCTCTGTCAACTCCTGAGCTTCGCCCTCCTTCAGAAGCTCGACGATCTGATGTCAAGCTTCTGCATTTAGGAGCAACTCTCCGGGGGAATGGAGATTGAAGAGCATGCGCCGTAGCACATCACCCCTCACTAGCTGCGGATCGAGAAGGGCAAGGAGTTTCACTGCAGCATTGCCAATGAGCATCTCGAGTGCAGGAATATCAGCTCTCGAGAGCACATTGGATAAGGTAGTCATTGGCCGTCTAGCTCATCTGTTGGTTTGGAAATGTAGCTATTTCGTGAATCACCTCTGCGGCTTCCGTTGAAAGCTCGACACGTTTGCGTGCCCATTCCTCAATTCGCATGACTGAGATGTCGTCTAGTTTCCAAATATTGGCGACACTTCGAAGCAGCTCGCGCTCCCTCGCATCGTAATCGTGATCTATGAAGGCAAATGAAGCGAGCTCAAGTAGCATCAGCACGCGCGCCCTTGAAGAAACCACGGATCGGCAACAATTGTCAAGATTATCGTTACCGGCCAGTGAATTTTCGGTTGCATAGAGGCCCATCTCTTCCTGGGCATCTTTCAGCATCTCACGTTCTTCGGTGGTAACCCGCCCGTCAGCCGATACCATTTTCTTCGCCAAGATGAGAAACGTTCTCTTTTCCGCTTCCCCGAGGTCATTCAGAAACATTTACCCACCTCCGTAGCTCGACAACTGCGCCTATTCATCCCGGAGCGTCTTTCGGTACACCACTGGAACGCAGATTGGGGCTCATCGGAGTGGAAATACGCCTTCGAGCACGATACGTCACTACAGGTGGCATATTGCACAACCGCTCTTTTCATCAATAGGGGTCAACGAGTAACGTTGGAGATCATTCTCGATATCATCGAGTCTCCTGCCGTTCACCCAGGTGAACTCTTTACCGTTCACCTTCTTTTCGTACGCTCTTGCCTTTTCAAATAGAGTCGGGTGATGCTCCTTGAGGCCATGCCATTCGGCGATCTGCTGATAGAAGCAGAAATAGCAGCCCGACCGAGAGCGCCACGCATAGTATTTTGGGAGTCCCAGGCCACTGTCTCGAAGGATGTCGTTGATGTCGTCTAGGCGAAGACCATCGTCCTTGAAGGGGTAGATGGGAAGAATATTAGGCTGCTCGGAGAGCACTGGCGGCTTCTTGGACGAATAGCCCTCACGATTCTCGTCGCTTCGGATCCCGATGTAGCTGTAGGCAAAGTCGTTGCCGACGTGAGCCTCGAAGGGTTGGATTTTCAGCACTCTCGTGCACCACCGTGCGCGTGGATTCGGCAGAAAACCTCCATATACCTCGTTCAACCAGATGTCGAAAGGAGTTCGCCCGGGCTTTTTCTTGAGCTTCAGTCGGTCGAGGGCGCTCAAGCGGACAATGGGTACGCCTAGAATTGCTTCGAGGCGATCCAGATACTCGTAGGTTTCAGGAAGCTCCGCGCCGGTGTCGCAGAAGACGTACTCTACATGGATGGCGGGATACGTCTCCCGCATGTAAAGCGCGAGCGCCGTTGAGTCCTTCCCGCCGGACAAACTGACGATGTGGCGGTGGGTGCCGGCGTCAACGCTTGCGAGCGCTTCTTGCACTGTTGGCATTCTGTGCTTCCTTCGTCGACTTCAGTTCGTTGGCGAGTTTCATTAGCAGGTCCGCGGTTCGCCGTGGGCCGAGCGTTCGGGCGAGGGCCCGGGTTGAGCGGGCGATCCTCCGCTGAACAAGGCCCGTCGAATCGTTGACCTGCAAGGCGGCGAGTTCGATTTGCTCCACCATACGCGGGAAACGATCCTCGAACTCGCCCAGTTGTTCGTCATCCCAGGTCGTGAGCGGGTGCTCGGCGCACGTCGCAGCTATGCGATCGATAGCCCGTACATCATGATCATACGAGAGTAAGAGAGTCTGGGCGAGCCCCCTGAGATCAGGATTGGAGAGCTTCCTCGGGAGATCGGCGGGAACGTCGGTCGACCAAATCCGCAGTGCCTCTCGCAGTGAAGTGTCCGGATTGGCCGCACCCGCTGCCAATGTCCTGGAAACGACGCCCGCCACGCGGTTCTGATACTCGACCAATGTCCGCTCCATCTCAGACTTGCAGCGATCCAGGACCTCTACGACGCGAGCATCATCCGAACCCTTGGCACCGGCGGCCGCCGGAAATTCCTGCAACAGGAGGCGAAGCGGATCCCCGATATGTCGCAGGGCTCTCTGGAACCTTCGGGTCTCTCGACTAACTTGGCGAGATCTTTTTGCACTAGCGGGTTGCTCTTCATACCATGCTTCCACTGCATCGTGCGCCAACCGAAGAAAGTCAGTATCCGGTGAACGGGCGGCTTCGGGATCGAATAGCGTCGCCACTCTCTGCAAGTATTCCACCACCGTACCACTCAGGCGCGGTACGAACAGGCGATATTGGTCGGGCGCTCGGCACAGGGCTTCAATCTCGGAGGGTAGGAGGTCGCTGACGTATCCGCCGTCCCGCCGGGTAATCGAGAGCGCACTCGGGAACGCCTTCAACGCTGCGGCGAGCAAGATCGGGATTACGCCGGCTCGCAGGCCAATCGGCGGTGCCTGGAGCCCCTGTAAAAAAACGCTCAGGTTCTTGGGGCGATCGTCGGGCTCCGTCAGTAGCGTACGGAACCGCTCCCATACAGTCCGTAGATTCTGATTCGATGCTTCCAACTCCTCCGGCTGTGCAAACCGCCAATGACCACTGGGGTCGGAACGGTACAGGCCCGTGTTGAGAAGGATGGCGCGAAACAGAGCCGCATCAGCGAATTCGCCTTCTATTCCGAGCCGCTCCTGCCCATAGCGGTCGAGGATGCCGAGGCAGAGCTTCTTTCTCGCGTTCACAACAGCAGCCGATGGTTGACGACGGACGATCATTTCGTTGTTCAGCCGAGGAGTCGCCGAAAAAGCCTCTTTCGTGATTCTGGATAAGATCAGGCGGAGCCGGGTCGGGGTCTCTGCACGGAACTCGCAACCGTTATGCAGCCATATGGAACCATCGGGTGTCGGATGAATCAGTCCTTCGACTAGCTTTCCTAGATGGATCTGCGTGTCGTCGATGATTTGGGCGATTTCGGTCCCTGCCAATGGATCCTCGGAGTGCAGGTCCTCGTCCAACTGCAAGCGGCGAAGTCCAAGCAGATCTAGAATGATTTCAGAAAGGTTCACCGGGATTTTCGGCAGACAGAGCAGTAACCGCGGCTCGTCGGTGAATTCCCGGGCTAGCGTTACGGCCGCAGCTCGTGCCTTCGGTGTGCGAGAGAGCACGTACCAGATCTCACCGTCACTTGCTGGCGGCAGCCCCCCTTGCCGTCTGAGTTCGGCGAGCTTGGTCGAGAGCGCCTCTGCGGGAACGTATCGCGATCTGTAGAAGCGCCGAATCACAAATTCGTCATTATATGCGGTCGGCTTCCACACGGGCGCCGGGTATTCCGTGTCCAGGAAGCTCACGATGTCGAGGTGTTCAGCCGCTGTCGAACGGGCTTCCTGAAGTCGGACGCGAAGATCGACGTTTGTGCCGTGCCACAGCGTGACGTGATCGACGTGCCGCCGGTGGAGAAGCAGCTTTCTATCCAACAGGGCCGAGATCGCAGTCGCCACCGCTTTCTTCGAACCGAGTGCCAACTCGGAGGCTGTTTGCAGCAAATTCGCCGTCAGACGTTGCCCGGTGTCAACGAGTGCCAAGCTGAGCAGGCTCGTCAACTGGAGGACGCCCATTTCAATCTCGTTTTCGGCCTTGGCACAAGCACTCTCGGTCTCGATCCAGGTTCGGTAAGTGCCGCCGATACCCCGGTCCGCCTCCATTACTGGTGCGAAATACTCCCACAGCCGCTGCGGGCCGATGCTTCTTGCGAGGTCGCTCGAGAACAGGAACCCGAACATGGTTCTCTCATTCTGCGCGGCGCGCGCGGCAAGGCGTGGCAAAAGGTAGAAGGTCACGGGATCAAGTGGCCAGGTAGAAGCAAGGAGCCGACTCAGTTCCTCTTTGGGAATGTCTGCGAACAGGCCATGACGCCGGAGCGTGGCCGCGTAACTCGCCCACTTTGCACCCGACGGCGCACCGGGGCGTCGCGTTCGAACAATACTCGCGAGCAGCTCATAGAGTTCGGCACTGTCGTCGGTGTATTGAACGGGGGTGAAACGCCCTTCGACCTTCCGCCACTCGGCGAGCGCGCTCTCGGGAAGCTCTCCGGCATAGCTGCGCAGCCCCTGGTGCATCATCAGTCCAAAGGTAACGGGTATGCTCTGCACGCGAGCGACGTGCTCGGCCAACTGCTGCACGTCGGCGAGTTCCGCGGCTTGCCCCGCGGACACCAACCGTTCCAGATGTCTACCGAACTCATCCCAAATGATGACGATCCGATCGAGGCGAGCAACGGACGCTTTTTCGGCGAGCGCGATGAGCACTTCCACGGCCCCCGGACCGCCTGCGGCTGCAAGGCGTGCAATGGGTCGCGCTTGGCGGCCAAGCCGGCATCGCTTTAGAGCGGTCAAGGCAGCGCTTTGGACAGCTTTGCCGACGTCATGAACCGCACCCTCGATGACTAGAACCAAGCCGCGACGCTTCGCATCCTTCAGGCGGCGCCCGGCGAACACGCCTAGCGCGGGGCTGACTCGTTGCAGACGTGGTTTCACGGCCTTGAGCAGCGGCCGCGACGCCGGACGATTCTCGACAAGGTGCACCAGATAGGCCGAGGTGAGGGATTTCCCTGTGCCATAGGGCGCAACGACGAAGAATGTGCGGTCGGCTTTTTCTCCCGCAAGGCGTGTAAGCAGTTGCACGCACTTCGCGGTCGGATGGAAGTGGGCTAGCCGCTCGGGGTGCTCCGAATCGTAGGCAACGTTGATGGAGCGTAGATAGGGCGACTCTTTCGGCATCGTCTGCGACACTTCTTGGTTCAGGGTCATGCGGCAAGCTCCGTATCCCGGAGGCGTTGGTAATACAGCTTCGCCCATTCGGCGGTGGCGAGGGTGCGGAACCGCATACGCCGGTCCCCGGCAAGGCTTATCACGGCTAGAAGTTCCTCGCCGAGCGCCGCAGACGAACTCGATGCATAGCCGTAGAGCTGTTCAGCGTTCAGTCCAAACGCACTACCGGGTCCTCCCGGCGCGCTCGCGCACTGCCGAAAGGTGAGGTCGGAATAACCGGCCGGGTCGTCAGTGGTATTTGAACAGCACGACAATGTGTAACCGAGTAGCTCCGCCGGTAGCGATTCGGATATCGGCGTGTTGCGTCGGAAGGTGCCGGACTCGCGGAAGTGACTGAGCAGGCCCAGCTCTATAAAGGGTGACTGATTCCCGTCTTCGGGATCCGACTGGGCGGGCGGGTAGGTACGTGCATACATGGCTAAAAGGCAGGAGACGTCGCGCTGTAGCGTGCGGCGGCCGGGTTGGCGGCGCTCGTGCATTTCGACGAATAGAATGAGACCTTCCTGACAGACGGGTCGTTCGAAACGCGGGCGCCTGAAGTGGTTGAAGAACCACCACCACGTATACGCATCGCCCGGCGAGTTCACGAGATTGACGTGAAGCATCCACCACGTACCGGGTAGTAAAAAATACGGATCACGTTCAGCGACGAGGCGCCCGAGTGCCGTCGGCTTGAACGCAGGCTGTTCACCCTTGGTCGCCGCACCGGTACGTTCCGCGAGTCCCGTCGCGGCGAGCCAGTGTCGAATCGATTTCGCCATGTTTTTGCCCACGCCCAACTCATCCTGAGCGAACGGGCCCGTCAAGCGCCGAGCATCTTCATTCATCAAGGAGAGGCCCTTGTGGAGCCAACCCTCTCGCACCACGAAAGTCTCGTGACCACCGAAACGCATTGCTCGGACTCCTCGATTACCTGCCAGTCTAGGCGAAAACGCTCGTTAGCTGTTCGACCACTTCCTCAATACGGGCGGTCGCTTCAGCGACTTCGTCGGGCGAGTTCAACTCGCTGAAGCTGAATCGAACGCTCGCATAGGCCTCGTCTTCGGAAAGGCCCATGGCGCGCAGCACGTGCGATGGCTCCGGCCGCGCGCTCGTGCAAGCGGAACTCTGCGAGCATCGCACATTCACGGCATCTAAACGGGCCATGAGCGCTTGCCCGTCCAAGGTGCCGAACCGTAGATTCGTCGTGTTGCACACACGTTGCATGCGTTCGCCGTTGACGGTGACGCCCGAAAGGGTCTCGATCAGATGCTGCTCGAACTCGTCACGAAGGGCCGCAAGCCGTGGCGCGAGCGCCGGCAGCCGCGCAGTTCGCAGCCCGGCCGCGACCCCGGCCCCGACAATTCCTGGAAAATTCTCAGTGCCAGGGCGTAGACCTCGCTCCTGATCGCCGCCATAGAGCAGTGGGCGCAACGTGGTCGGCTGCCTCGCGTAAACGACCCCGACTCCCGGCGGGCCATGAAATTTGTGCGCCGTGAATGTCAGGTAGTCGAGGTCGAGCGTTCCCACGTCGACCGCGAGTTTCCCGACGGCTTGAGCGGCGTCTGTATGTAGGGGCACTTCGTATTCGCGACAGATCCGCGCGATTTCGGCCAAGGGCTGAATAACGCCGGTTTCATTATTTACCCACTGGAGCGACACGAGCGTGGGTCGCCGGCGCATCACCATCTCTCGTACCGCAGCCGGATCGAGCCAGCCGGCGCCGGTTGGCGCAAGCTCGACGACCTCGATGTCGGCCGAACGGAGATGCTCACAACACTTGAGAATGGAGGAGTGCTCGATGCTCGACGTGACGACGCAGGCGGTCTTTCCGGATTTGGCTCCTACAGAGCAGAGGACCGTATTGTTCGCTTCGGTGCCGCTGGAGGTGAAGAAAACGTTTTCGGCAGGGGCGCCAATCAGATCGGCAACTGACCGTCGAGCCCTGGCCAGTGCTCGGCGCGCCTGTTCACCGGTGGAGTGCGCACTCGATGGATTGCCGAACCCATCATCGAGCGTCCTCGCCACCGCGTCGCGGACTTCCGGCAGTGCTCGCGTAGTAGCGTTGTTGTCGAGGTAGATGACGCGCCTGTTCATCGGCGAATCTCTCTGGGCGCCGGGAACCATAGGCGCTGATTTCGGCGGTTCGAGTTCATGCCCGCTAATCGAATAGTCCTAGTTGATTCAGAGCTCCGAAATCCAACGGTTCTAGCCGCTGAGCGTGTCGGCGTACTGCTTCTGCCTCTATCTCAGAGAAGACGATCATGCCGTTGCGGAACCGGTGGCCTGCCGGGATCTTCTTTTCCCGGCGCCACCGCCAGAGGGTTTGGCGGGACACGTCTAATTCACGGGCGAGCTCGGAAGCTGGAACGTAGGATATGCCGTCGACCTTCACAGCGCGCGTCAGTGTCATAGAGCGTAACACCCGTCACCATCATCTACAGGGTGTTGCATCTTAGCGTAGCCACAGCCTAGCGGCAACATTCTTGCCACTTGTCGTCGGTAGAGCATAAATAATAATATCTATCAATAAGTTAATGACTCTCTCTGGATCGCCGCGGCCGCCTTGCACCTCGTGCGGTAGGTCGACTGTGTTACTCGAGGGCGGGGATTGATGATTTGCGCTAGCGGGATCCTATGCATGGGATTCATCCTGTCCGTGGGCTCTAGGGCACGCGCGCGGGCAAAGAGGGTATAGGCGAGCGATATCCTGATATCTTACGTTCTGGCGTACTGTTCGGTGGGCAGCCGCGCCCGACTAGCAGGCGGTCGGCTCGCCGGCAATGAAATATGCAGAACCTTCAACCGAGCGGTAAGTCGTTAACAGAGAGAACCCCGACACTCAAGCGGCGGGGGTTGGCGACTGTCCGCGTGGGTAAGCGCATCCGGGGAGTCGTGTATGTCCACGAGTCCGCGCTGCCGCTCGTCGAGGCTGAGCTGACGGAAAGTCAACGTGCAACGTTGAACCACGGTCGATCTGAGTTCGCGGGAACGGGATTCAACGTGTTCCGATTCGAGCGCTCAACGGGCCGGATGGCGTTGTTGCGTTACCCACAGTTTTTCGATGATCCATTCCCGAAACTTCAGATCTCCAAGGCGTATGACCCGGCGAGCGGCGAATGGCGCGAACGACGTTACGATCATTCGGACAATCCGCCGATCTTGCATCGTAAAGAGCTGTTGCTCGCTCCTGATCACGGTCGCCGGGCGGAGTTTGAAGCACTGACTCGGTCGCTTGAGGAGCGCGATCTGTTCGCCGAACCGAGTCGGATCGGGTTTCTCCAGCCTTGGCGGGCTCGTCTCGAAGGTGCTGGGCTGAAACTCGACGGGCACCGAGTCATAGCGGCGGAGCAGGCGGATAAAGCGGCACCAATAGAGAACGTGTCGGTGCACCGCCACCGGACTGCTCTCACTCGATACGCGCTCTCCGCCCCCATACAAGCGCTCGGCCGTTACGGATATCTTGACGGGAACTGTTCGCTGTTCGATTACGGATGCGGAAAGGGCGGTGACGTGGAAATCTTAAGGCGCAATAACGTCCGTGCCGATGGTTGGGACCCGCACTACCACCCTGATGCGCCCTTGCTCTCGGCCGACATCGTCAATCTCGGCTATGTAATTAATGTCATCGAAAACGCCGATGAGCGTTCTCACGCTCTTTTGCGGGCCTACGAGTTGACGAACCGGTTGCTCTGTATTTCGGCGATGTTGGATCACGTGGATTCCGGCCGGGGGCGCGAATTCGGGGACGGAGTGCTGACGTCCCGCCAGACCTTCCAAAAGTTCTACCGACAAGAGGAACTCCGGGATTTCATCGCGAGCGTGCTCGACGACGAGCCCGTTCCGGTAAAGCCCGGCATTTTCTTTGTTTTTAAGGACAAGCTCGAGGAGCAGCGATTCTTCGAACAACGACAGCGCAACCGTAGCGGGCTCGATCGGCTCATCAGTCGTATCCCCAAACCGACTCGGGAAGAGCGCGAGCGCGTATTCTACTCGGAGCATCAAGCGATTCTGGATCCGCTATGGGGTACCTGGATTTCGTTGGGCCGTAAACCTCGGAACGAGGAGGTTCCGGATCTTCCGGCGATCCGGGATTCATTCGGGACAATGGCGCGCGCGCTCGGGTTCCTCAGTCGATTCTATGGGGATGAGAGGATTCGCGCGGCGTTCGATTCGCGCCGGAATGATCTGACCGTTTTCTTTGCTTTGAGAGAGTTCGAGCGTCGACGGAAGTACCGGAGTTTCCCGGACGAGCTGCAGCGCGATGTGCGTGCATTCTTCGGCAGCCTAGCGAAGGCGCGATGTATCGCTCGGGATCTGTTGTTCTCGGCGGGGGAGTCGACCGCTGTTGAAAAAGCATGCAAACAATCTGCAGAAAATGGGCTTGGCTGGCTCGATGGTGAGCATGCCCTTCAGTTGCATACGAGCCTTATTTCCCAGCTTCCTCCAGTGTTGCGTGTCTACATCGGCTGCGCGAGTCGGGTCTACGGGGACGTCACTAGTGCGGACTTGGTCAAGATACACATCGCGTCGGGCAAGCTCACCCTGATGAGCTTCGAGGACTTCGAGGACACGCCGTTGCCGCGGATGACGCACCGGGTGAAAATAAGGTTGCGGGATCAGAAAGTTGAATATTACGAGTACGGCGCGGACTACGCCCCACCGTATTTATATCGAAAGTCCCGATTTATCACTGAGGACTTTCCGAAATATCAAGAGCAGATGGAGTTCGATCAAGCGCTTGAAGGATGCGGTTTGTTCGACCTGAGTGGCTATGGCCCGTCTCAGGAAGCGTTTGAACATCGGCTCGCCCAAACTCGCCTGAAGATCGAAGGTTTTGCCCTCAAGCCGCAAGGGTTGATTCCCCAGCTCGATGAACACTGTGGTGAGTACCTAACATTTCGACAACTGATCGAATGTGGGGAGACGCAACGGGAGTGCGCGTTGGCCAACGTGCCGCGTGAAGCGGAAACCTATAGCGCATTCGCTTCCCTTGCGGTTCGCGTGCTCGATCCGGCCATGGATTTCTTCGGAGGCATCGAGTTGACCTACGGGTTCTGTTCCCGTGAATTGGCGAAGCGGATCCCCGGAAGGATCGACCCGAGCAGAGACCAACATGCCGGGTACGAGAAAAACACCCGTGGGAAGCTCATTTGCGGTCGGAGTGGGGCGGCTGTCGACTTTCTGGTCCGGGACGAGAGTATGCTCGAAGTCGCGCAGTGGATAGCGGCCAACACGCCGTTCGACCGGTTGTATTTTTACGGGGACGATCGCCCTCTCCACGTTAGTGCCGGACCCGCAGAGAGCCGGCAGGTGGTTCTGATGCTTGAAGGCCCCTCTGGCCGTCGCGTCCCGAGAGTC
>Ga0114931_10005216_pt1 | contig 16060 bp, 9 predicted proteins | sample 2SBtaG_FD_89579 | JGI IMG/M metagenome (GOLD analysis project Ga0114931, IMG submission 89579) | Deep subsurface microbial communities from Kolumbo volcano to uncover new lineages of life (NeLLi) - 2SBTROV14_V59a metaG | ecosystem: Environmental > Aquatic > Marine > Volcanic | place: Kolumbo...
CAGCACCATGAATAGGAAACCACCATAGAGGTGAATCTGCACCCAGGTTTTGGCGGACCCCAGCCGTCGCTCACAAGCTACCCGAACCCAGCGCCGGCGAACGCCATAAAGTCCCACAACGGCCAGCAAGATGGCAGCCAGTGAGCCATAGAACAGTCCCCAGGTGTTGCTGGCGTTTGCTTCAGACAGAGACAAATTCAGGCTGTAGATACCTATGAGAGACACCGCGGTCGCAATAAAACCGCTCAACCAGGGCCTTTTCTTCATGAATCGTCCGGGAGTGATTCTTCCCCTGCTTGTCCGGTTGGCAGTTTGTTCTGAACGAAGGCGGTCGAAACCATTGATGCCTTCAGCGCGAGTCGCGCAAGCTTGCGGGCAGTTATAAACACATGCCGGTTCATGGTTTGTCGAGTAACAAAGATCGCATTTTGAGGCGAACTGCGGAATATCCCGTTGGGTCAACTTTACTTGCGCATGGGCTCCCCACTTGTCACTTTCCACCATCGTAATGGCGTCATAGGGACACTTAATAAAACACGCCTTACAACCGATGCAAAGATCAGCCTCAATTTCAACCACATCTCCGACGCCAGCCCGGCGAATGGCTCCGGTCGGGCATCCGATCAAACAGACCGGATCCTGGCAGTGAAAGCAGGCCCGCGTTACCAAAAGATCATCGTATTTCTCTCCCTCGCGCACAAATCGCGGCAGCCCGTCGTGTGTATCGGCGCAGCCACGTACGCAGTCGTCGCAACGTGTGCAGGCGGCCAGGTCGATCACCAGCAGGCTGCTGCCCTCAAGCACGCCGTAATCAATCGCGTGGTTCAGGAACTCAGAGCGACCGATATCCCGCCGGCTTGCACCCGATTCTTTCAGACGCGTAACGGATGACTTCCAAACCTCTTGTTCCACTTGCGGATACTTTGCCACCAGCGTCATAAAATCGTCATACGAAATCCTGATCAATTCCGTGTTTTCCACCGACGTGGCAGTATGCAGAAAGGCGCGTTGCGCCACAAAAAATTCGGCTTCTCCGAAAGTCATGCCCTTCGAGAGGTAGTTAACGACAATTTCCCCCGCGTTCATCTTCTGCGTCAGTTTGACAAAACCGGAACGAATAAGGAAAACCGCGCTGGCAGCCTCTCCCTCCCGGCCGATGACCTGGTCCCGGCGAAACGACAACATTTCAACTTTGTCCTTAAAACCCGTGATAAACTTGTCAGAACAATGTCTGAAAAGCGGCGTGTTCTTGAGCTGCGTTGAAAGCGACCGATCGATATAGAGGCGGTCGATGTGCCGCTTCAAGCTGTCCGACTTGCGTTTCATGGCCTGCAACGCAGGCAGTCTAATTTGCACGAGTAAGCATTTCGTCGTGGTCTGCGCCGTAACCGATTGTGGCCAGCCGATCGAAGCACCCGTCTCCCCGAATATCTCCCCGGGCCCCAGGTTAAGCACATCGCCCCAGGCAACATCGACGTCCATAGAGGACAGAAAAGTCAAACGGGGCGTTTGACTAAGCTGTTTTATTTGAGTTTGAAAAACCGTGGCGGGTGGTTTCTTACCGGGTTTTTTCTTATTCCTGCCGGACCGTTTTTTGGCACCCAGGTCGACGCCGTTTGTAGCAGCCGGCACCATTTGTTGCTTCGTGACGCAAATGTTGACTTGCCCCTTAACGAGAAAAAAAGCTAAATCGATATAACTCCCTTCCTCGAATAACACTTTGCCACGGTCCCAAATTGCCACCGAAATATCCGGGCTGATCTTCTCAAGAAAAGCGTCATCGAAAGATTGGAAAATCTCAAAAGATCGTAATTGCTGAGCCGGAAGACGCTTGGATATCTTCAAGATGCCGCTGCTCCTACCGAATGCCGTCCAGCGGTCCTCAAACAGCTCCTCGGAATCCACCCGTTTTTTTGCGGCAACCCTAGTCATTTCCCTGGATTTCCTGGTGGACGTAGTCAATGTAGTTTTTTATTTCCAGTAGAATGGAATCCAGGGGTGCTTCATTACTAAGCTTCGGCGCAAAAGACCTGATGGTCACGGTACGCTTGGGGTTCAGCCACGAAGGCAGGGTGGGATCCAGGTAAATATAGGTGGTTTCGGCAGCCGCGGATCGAAGCCGTCGGGACGGTCTCGATGCGCGGTCCCGCGTCTTGACAACGAACTGCGGAATAGGTCGTGTTTTAACCGCCTGCACGAAAGGAGTCGGACTGAGATCCACTTGCCGAATCTTGTAGTCCCAATGTCGGGAGATATTCGCTTTGATGCCCCTGACATAGTCGAACCCCTCGCCGGTCGGGTGGCCGGCTTCTAACAGTTTCTTTTCCGTTATTTGGTGACAGCGCACGCAGGTCAAAGCGCGCGTGTCGACGTTGCGGAGTTCGACCATGCCGGCTTTCAGCGCCTTACGATAACCAATACGGGCCGTACTCAGCGGGTCCTTCGGCGGTTCTCCCTCCTGATGGATGTCGTAATAACCGCCTGCCTTCGGGCCTGCGGGACCATGGCAGCTTTCGCAGCTGACGCCGGTATTCATGTTTTTCGTTCTTCGGCTGCTAACCACCTCTCCGTGGCATTGCGCACATTTGAATTTGCCGCGCAAGTAATCCGAAGAACTCAGGCCGTATGCCTCTGCAATTTCCATTGACTGCTTCTTTTTTCTCTTCAGGACATTCACGGTGTCAAAGTGCGGATCTCCCTGCCACCAGGCACCGTCGGATGCATGGCAGGTTCCTCTCTCGGTGCCGCAGGATCGGTAACCCAGGGTTTCGCGGGCACCTGGTTGCGCGGCGCTACGCACACTTGCCAGGAGAAACACCGCCACAGCCGCGGTGATAACCGCTGTCAAAAAAAAACGCATGGCACTCGATTTCGCTGTCAACCCGGTGTCTCTATGGTAAGACTGACAAATCTTCTGGCTTGACGAATTGCTTCCAGTAGTCATCCGACACCACGTACGGCTTGCCCTTTGTATCAATATAAAAGCGTCGTTGTTCATTCATGTTGAACGGCCGTGACCCCAACCGGCCGAACACGCTGACCTGATTCCCGCTCTCGTCGACGGCACGGTCCCGGTCCAGGCCCTTGGAAATGGCCAGTGCCGGACCGTTTGTCTTGTAGCTGGCGATCAACAAAGGTGTCGGGCGGGGACTGAACCCCAAGTGTCCGGGTGTTAGCGGAGATGTAAGCTGAACAACCCGCAGCCCGTTGCGACCATCGGCCACGTATGCAAACGAACTCGCATTGGTTGCCGCCACTTTTACCCCGTAAACATCATTCAATCTGCCTTCCGCAGTGAATAGCTGGTCAATGAAAATGGATCCGGGTTTTTCGATATCGATGATGGCCAGGCCCTGCTTGCCGGCAGCAACGTAGGCGTAGGTTCTGGCGACATAGATATCCCGTGCCTGCTGAAGCGGCACAAAACTATCGGTTACAATCATAGGCTTATCGGGTTCTGTGATATCGAGCACCTTCACTCCTGTCTCGTCGCAGACAAATGCATAACGAAACTGGATAGCGATCGCCCTCGGTCTCCGCAAATCAGGTGCTGAAATCGTGGCAACAATCTTTGGTTTGAGCGGCTTATCGATGTCGACTACGACCAGACCTTTGCGGCATAGAACGTACACATGGCTGCCTGCAACCGCCAGATTGACCGCGCCATTCAGTAGGCCGCGAGGATTAAAGGTCAAAGCTCTCTGTAAGAAATTGTTGCGCGGGTCGCCGTCTGCAAGGGTCATCACATCCACCAGAATCAAGCCTTCGACTTTATCCGTGACATAAGCATAGCTGTAGAGTGGGTGGAGGCGCTGCTCCTGATTAGCACGATTCTGAACAGCAGCTTTTCTCCGTGTGTCGACCGGCATCGTAGTTGGCAAAGCAACGGCCGTGGCAAACCTGGTCTTCACCCGTGTTTTCTGTCCCCACCCTGATACCGGCGCCGAAACAATCCTTTGTGAAAATCCTTTGTTGTCTATGTTGGCAAGATCAAACACCTGAAACCCATCCCGGCCATTGGCGGTGTAGAGGTACTCGCCACGCAGTTGCAGACTTCGAATAAGGTCGCCGTCGTGACCGAATGCGGTCTTCAGTTCGCGCCGGCCCTGCACATGTTTGCGGTAGTCATCCGGGTAGGCAAGTTTTTGCAGATAACTCCCGATGACCGCCTGCGGCTCGTCACTTTCGGTCACCTGCACGGCTTCAAACCCTGATTTTCCTTCTGCCACGTACGCGTACTTGCCGATGAAATTCACAAAATTAGTACCTTGTAGAAGCACTTGTGCCATCCATGCGTTGTTGTCGTTTTCAGCGGATACGTGACAATCTGTGCAGGTACGTGTCTCCACTTTGCGGACCGTGTGGGCAAAATGCGGATTGAAAGCCTGAGAACTGAATCCAGGTGCCGAAATCGGAGGTTGTTGCAGGTACACTTGCTCGCGATTGGCGTTGCGCGAACTCAGAATCAACGCGCTGCTCGAACGCGCCGTCGTTATTTTACTGCCTCTTGTTGTGGCATTCAGGCAAAGCATAAAACCGTCATCCCGGACCACTTGCGGGTTGTAGGTTGTCCAGTTTCGGGTAAGAGTCCCTTCGAAGTGATTCATATTTTTCTTCCAATTGGCTTGCTGTGGCAGGTGGCAGCCAAAGCAGTTTGTCACCCAGGATGTATGGCACGACTGGCACTCCATCTTCTGATAACTGTGTGCCTGCTTGGTCGGGTCCATGCTGCTATCCCAAAGACCGCCACCCTGAGCAATCAATTTAGCCGCGTGCGATTTCGGATTGTATTTTTGGGAAGCCGGATCGACAGAGGCGCGGACCTGACTGATATCCCAACTCAGCGTGTCTACCAACATGGACCGCTGAATTCGTTTGTTGCCTACCCTCTCGAATCGCGCATCGCCGAACGGTGTCTTCAGTCTGGAGAGGTCCGTGCCGCCGGCCGGGGCAGCGACGCCGGATGTGGCCAACGTGGCGTACTTGGCCACGGTACCATGACAATCGACACATTGAATCTCAATGGCATTGTGAAACTCTCCATGCAATTTGCCGGTACCGTGCACGTCCTGTTCGAAATGGCAATCCACACAATGCATGCCTTTTTCAAGATGAATATCCTTCAAATGGACCGCTTTTTGTGATGTCAGGCAGTTCTGGTCGCAGATGTGATTCTGTCCCTCGACCGGAACGACACCATGGAACTTGTGCTCTGCGTTTTCGGGAATGATTGTGCCGTCCTTATCTAGCAGATGACCCTTTCTGTCTTTCTTGAAAACCGCCCGAAAGATCCAGCCGTGGCCGTGGTAGTCCGAAAACTGCGTCTTTTTGAGTTTGGGATTAAGCTTACTGACGTTCGCCAGGAAAACATCGTCACCCCACTTGCCGCGCAAAACAGCTTCTTCCGGATTCTTGTCAAGCCGGCGAAACGTTTCGTCATCCGACAATGCCTGCTGCTGTTTTTGATACATCGACTTGCCGTCGGTCTCGTAGTCCCACATTTGAAAACCATAGTACGTATTGACAAAAGCGTTCACCTGGTGCATATGGCACACCATACATTGGCTGGAGGGAATGCTGAGGGTTAGCCTGTGCTTGAGTGGATGCCCTTTCTCGCGTTTCGAAATGGACTGGTCCGCCGTTTGGCTCCTCCCCTGGTTGCCGAACCTGGCGTAGGGACCGGCATGGTCTGGCGACCGATCATTGGCGTAAACGACATGGCAGGCGGTGCAGCCGCTGGAACGGTAGTCCCCGGGGTGGTCATTTGTACCGAGGAACGAAAGGGACGGGTCATTTAGCCGGGTCTTATGAATATTCAGCACCGGTGTACTGATGCGAAGTTGTGTGCCCAGCCCGCGATCCCCGAGCTTCATATCCGGTTTGCCAGGCTCCTCAAACGGCAGAGGGCTGCCGATATTGGACGGATTGATACGCGACACCTTCCCCCCCCGTTCAAATGTTCTGAAAATATTCCCTACCTGCGAAATTTCCCAGCGCGGCAAAGGAACGATGTAAGGCAAAATTCCTTTGTCACGCATTTCGGCGGCCCGGGGTGCAGGAATAGTATTCACGCGCTGCGGCTTCCCGTCGCGGTCGTAGCTCTCGCCGAAATTGTAAACCTTGTTTGAGACGACACCATTATTGTAGGCAGCGCCACCCCATAGCAGCGAGTTCGTTGTCATCATGCTCTTGCGTACCTTCAGGACCTCCTGCGCATGGCATGTGCCGCACGTTTGCTCAGCGACGCGTAGATCTCCGGGATTGACAAATCTAATAAAATCTGGATCTTCTTTATTGAGTAAGAGATATGAACGAACCGGATTCCCGGAGGAGCGCCATTTGTCAGGAAACCTGGGTTTGACGTGTGCTTTTTCCAACGTCCTGGCGCGTGCATTTCCGCCATGGCAATCCGTGCAGCCAAGTTTGACTACTTCTGATTGGTGCATCTTCTCTATTTTCGTGTGACAGACCAGACACCCGGCACTCTTGTCCAGCACCGTCTCGAAGCCCTGTCGGGTCCGGCGCTGCCCCTTACGCGTGACGTCATTTTGTGCGCTTTGCGCGAACAGGCTACTCGCCCAGGCCAACGTCAACCCGACGCAAATAAGATGGATTCTGTTAGAATTCAACCCAAACATGGTTTCTCTTAGTAGGTAAGCACCAAAGTAGTAGACAGTGAAAACTGTGTGCCTGCGGATTCGTAGAGATCGTTGAATCCGGAAAAGGGTGTCAGTCCGGTAAAGGCTAGTGTTAACGCTGCGTTGTTGTTGAGAAAAGGCCGATAGAGCACGCCCACACCATAGTCGAGACCGATGCCCTGGCCGATGTTCTGCTGGTTGACAAACTGTGCGAGTGATGCCGTATTGGCAAAACGCAGGTAGTTTGAATTGAGAACGAAACGAAGCTTTGGCGTCAAATCGGCTTCGTAACCAAGATTGAACAACAGCAAACCTGGATTGACAAAGTTTGACTGACCCTCAAACTTGCTACTTCGTAAGTTGGGCGCCAGGCTGAACTTGTTGGTAAGGTTGACCCCCAGGAGCCTGATTTTCTGGCTGTTCCAATAACTGAAAGGCCCCCCTGCGAAAAAGGGTAAGTCGATAATCGTATCGAACCCGGCGCCCGTACCGTCGAGTGGATTTGAATCCCCGGAGGCGTAGAAACCGGACATTTTGAACCGCATCCAATCTTTGTCAAGCGACAGTTCGAGTGCGGCCATTTGGGCATTAATGGTGAGCGGCCTGCCGGCGAGAGAATTAAAACTATCCCGACCGACGACCTGGTAAAACGCGTGATTGACGTTAAGGCGCCCCCAGTGACCGTCGCCTGTCCAGCCGACAAAATAAGCCTTGATGTCGTGCGGCGTAGCACTCCCGAAAACAGCCGGGCGCACCGGCACGCCGTTGTCATCGACATAAACACTGGGTTTGTCATGATTATAGTGCAAGCTCAACTGAGCTGTATAGCCAGGGGACAGAAAATCTTGCTTATACAAATTCGCCACGAAAACGTCCTGGGCGCGCTCTTCAAAAACCGTGTTTTGTTCGCTATTCGTGTCTTTCTCCAGCATGCGAAAATAGGCAAGATTGTACTGATACCGGTTCGACGCAGCGCTGCCAAATAGACGGGCCGCGAGATTGGAATCCTGAAAAACAAACCCCCGAAAATCACTGTTGAAGGGTTGAATGCCAGCCTTCAGGGAAACAAAATCGTAGCGCCGGTTTAAGTTGAAAAGATGCTTTTCGATGAACAGCTCCCTGAATCCGATGTGGTTGTCGTAACGGCTTGTCCCCTGACGAACGTTGATATTTACATCGTTGTTTTCTTGTGTGTCGACAAAGTTCAGGTTGATGACCGGCATTATCTTTATTTCAAAATCGCGCGGTTTGAAGGCCGTATTGCCCTTGTAAAGTTCAAGAGAAAAAGTCAGATTCTCATTGATAAACATGCGGTTTCCACCTCCAAAGAAACCGGCGTTCTGGGCACGCGCCGTACTGACCGTGCTGGGCGTGGGAACGGAAAAACCTTCGACAAAGTTCTCTGTCGACGCTGTCAGGATCATAAACACACTCTGACCCATGATCGGGAAGTCCCCCTTCAGCACATTCTGGTTGTACGGATCGTGCAGATGACCTTGCACGTTCAATTCATATGGCGGTGGCTTGACGTCCTGCCATCGGTCCGGAAGTGGCTGAAAATGTTGTAAGGTGTCCCGCCTGGCACTCCCCCCGGCTTGCGCCAGCAGGCCGAGGGTCTGCCCTAGTAGAGCAAAGCCGGCACAGACAAACATGATTTGGAAGCGTCTGAAAGTCATTTTTATGGTCACACGCGTCAATTGATAAAGGGCTGCCTTGGAAACTTGACATATGGCAACCGAATCCCGTCGAAACTAAACTGGTCACATCGAATTGGGGACGGTGGTTCGAAGCCGGTAGCGGCAGCCGCTGCAATAAAGTCGTCCTGGTCCACGCCGTCGCCACTCACCCCAACGCCGCCCACGAGTTGTCCATTCTTGTAGAGCGGAATCCCTCCCGGGAAGATGGTGATTCCGTTACCGTAGGGTGTGAGACCAAGGTTTTGCTGCCATCTAAAGTCGTTGCCCGGCAGGATAGGATCCGCCACATAAAGCGGACCGGCCTTTACGGGTCGTCCCTGGGTTGCCTGGTCGATGCCTGGCGGGAAAAAACGTTGGCCCAGAAAGCCAATCGCGCGCGTTGTGACAGCGAGTTGCTGGTTCATCGGAAGGGCAAGAACCTGTCGAATTCGGGTTCCTAACAGACTGGAGGAATCACTGAACGCAAGTGCTGTGCGTGCTTTCTGCACCGAGACGTCGTAGCCAAACAAGGTCGCGTCCGGGGTCCGCCACACACCTAACACGGTGCCATCGATATCGACGACTGATACAAAAACCCGCGCCGGCAAACCAATGGGACGTCGAATGGCGGCGCGGGTTAGATTGGATTGCGCGACCCCCTGGTCAAGAATCTGCTGCACCTCGGCGTCGGATAGAAACTGACCACCTTTGACGGTATATCTATGAATGCCGTCCCCGAGATCTACCGGCCCCTGCACCGGGAAACGAACGGCATTCGGCAGCGGATAAGTCGGGTTGAAAGTGCCTTTGGCCGCCAAACTGTCCGGCGTCAAGCTAAAGTTGCCGGCGGGCAGCATCACGTTGGCATAGAGGAGACGAATGCCATCCAAAAGCACATTGTCGCCACGCTTGTCATTTGAGATGCTGAACCCGAGGACTGCGCCGAGAGCGATACTTTCGTCCGGAATGATGCCGCTGCAATCGGTCAAGAAATTGCCCGGTAGCAGTCCGACGGTTCCAAAGCTGCTGACACCAATCGCGCCGGCGAGTAAACCATTTTTGTAAACAGGCACGCCGCCGGGGACGCCGGTCAGGCCCTGTTGTCCATTACCCGCCTGACCTGGCGGGGTGCTATTGTTAGGTTGGACATCACCCCCGCCAAGGCTTGAAAAGGGAACGCCATACAGGGGCCCGCCGGGAGTGTTTGCAGCGCCGGGCGGAAAATGAGAACGGGTGATAAAACAAGCCGTAAGGGATGTAAAAGCATGCTGATTGCTGCTCAAATAGGCTGCCGTGCGCGCCTTGGCCACCGCGCCGACATTGACATCCCAAACAGAGCCGCGCGTTCCAGTCATGCTGTAAATCGCCAGAATATTTCCGGGTCGATCAGTGACGGCGACTATAATTTGTTGGCCCTGGCGTTGTGCCTGCTCGACGGCCTGGGTCACCAGTGTAAGCACTTCATCAGGGGTTAGCGTTGGACTGGCGATCGGGCCAGGGGCAACCGGCGGTTGCCCTGAACTACAACTTTGTAGCTCCACCAGGCAGAAAAGTGCCAACGCCGGCACCAACCACTTCGTCCAGCATCTATCTTCTGTGCGCAAGGGAATTTCCTCCTTGTGATAAGCTGAGAAACTGTTCAGATTCTATACTCTTACCTTCATCAGCCGGTAGCGACCGAAGACCCGTTACATCAATGCGACTTTCCGCGCATTGCCCCAAAACTAGTTATTAAGCGCGCCGGCGGTAATCCAATCGCTAATCTGCTGCACCTGCGCAGGACTGAGCAAGTTATTGCCGCCGGGTGGCATGACGGCACCGTTTACGCCCATCCCCTGAATAATATCCAGAACGTAGCTGTTAGCCGGGTTCCCCGCGGTGACGCGGTTTTTATTCGGGTTGTGTAACGACTGCACCCCTACCAGACTTGCGAACGACTGCGCGGTTGCATCCAGACGAAAAGGGGCCAGTCCACCGGCCACATGGCACGGGGCAATGCCGCAGGTCGGCGCAAAAGTCGTGGCCTGGATGCTGCTCAGAGTCGGTTGCATGGTGGGACCGGGTGGCGGTGGATTCATGATGCCGCTGGATTGGTCGCGGGCGCAGGCGAGGTAGAGACTTACGGTCAAGAGAATTAATAGAGTGCAGTGTGTTTTGGTTGTAGGCATGATCTTGAACTCCTTTTCTAACTGTAAACGATCGAATCCCCGCCGTGGAATTTGTGGCAGCGCGACAAGCAAGTTGTATGCCATTTTCGCTACAGTCTTATCATCCTGTCTCTTTTTGAGGCTGAATTGCGGGCCGGGCGCAGCGAGATAGCAAACACAGCATTCCATCATAGGGTCCCCATTGCTTTCGACTTTGTAAGGAGACTTACAGGATTGATTGGCAGAAAAGTAGCATCTGTCCACGTGGCCGGCCAGGTGCAGCATCGGTGAAGGCTAAGATCAGGTCTGGGGCGCAGGCGCCACCTGAAGCATGAAGAAAGTCATCGCGGCGGTCACCTTTGCTGGAAACCCTCTCGGACACCCTTTTTCGTAACACGAAACTGTAAATTCAAATCCACTCAGGGACTCCCCACCGCTTTCAGTTTGCCAGGTTTCCCTTGTAACAAACAGGACGACACACATCTTGCGAAACCTTCAAAACTGTTGCAGCCAATCTAATAGGGCGAAAACTTTAACTCTTTTATAAACTTCATGATAAAAGATGGAATGGCAGCCCCCTGCAGCCGCGGCCTGACAGTACGAGGAAGAGATTGCAGCCCATCCCGAGGCCCTGTTGCGGCACCATGCGCGACCGATGGCCCCAATTTTGCTAAACCAATGGTCTTAGAACAAAGTAACAACCGGAGAGACGAACCATGTTAGCAAAACTGACCAGCAAAGCGATAGGCTTGACGGACTCCGAATACACCGTCACCACCAGTCTTTCAATTGGCGCCAGCCAGGGCAACGATATCACCATCGATACACCCAGCGTTTCCAGCCGGCATGCACGCATCTTTTATAGCGCCAGAAAACAAGGGTACTATGTCGAAGATCTCAAGAGCAGAAATGGTACCAGAGTAGATGGCTCTTTGGTCAACGCACCGGAACCCCTAGCAAATCTGAATGTGGTAACCATCGCAGATGAATTTGATTTCATCTTTCATGCCTTGGCGCTTGAACCGACTTTGGACCGCGGAAGTAGCGCGACCGCCATTGCTCAGGAGCAGAACGTGGTGAACAATGCTCGTACCATCATTGAGGAAGCGACCATCAGCCTGCCTGACGTTATCAAGCAGTCTGCAGGCCGGCTGGGCCAAGCTGAAAATCGTGAGATATGGCAGAGGCCTTCTGATACTGAAACGGTTGAGGCCGAGCCTTCCGAGAGCCTAACACTACGACAAGCAGCGCCACTGCGCAGTCTTTTCAACAAATCGAGCCGCTTCGTGCTGAGGTTTGACCACTCGCACAAGAGCTACCATCTGAATGAGGGAGAAAACATTATCGGACGCGATGGTCTCTGTGACATTGAAGTGCCGCACAGCAGCATTTCCCGTCGACATGCTGTCATCACGGTGAAAGGAAATGTCATCACCATTTCAGATCTCGGTAGCAAGAACAGTACGTTCGTGGCGAAACATCGCATCCATAAAGCCAGAGCCATTTTACCTGGGACGCGCATCCATTTCGGTCGTGCGAGAGCGATTCTCAGCCAGGTCAGCCGCTGACGAATTTCATGCTTGAAGAGATCCCATGACAGACACCACGGAATACACGCGGGACGGTCAGCTCCGGTCGGATAATCCCGCATCCCTGCCGGACGTTATAGATATTCTGGTGGTAGGCGGCGGTCCTGCCGGCACGGCGGTTGCCTTTCGGGCCAGAGAACTTGGGCTCACGGCTCTGGTCATCGACTTCGACGATCTCATGAAACGGATTCGGGACTATTCAAAGGACAAAGCCATTATCCCGTCATTTGGAGGCGGTGACAAGATGGCGTTCCCAAACGGTGGCCCGCTCATTTCCCTGCTGCAATTCGCGGCCATGGACAAAGATACAATGTGCGAAACGTGGAAAGGCTTTTACCGCCAACACAATATCCATGCGCAGATTGGGGTTGAACTGGTTTCGCTGGACCCATCGGACGCGCAGCAGATCTGGCGGGCGGGCCTCTGGAATCATCGGACAAAGGAAGAACAAACCTGCCTTGCAAAGCACGTGGTCTTAACCGTCGGGCGCGGTGTTCCAAGACGATTTGATATTCCAGGTAACTGTGAAGGTCTCTCCTATCGTCTCACTGATCCCCAAGCTTACGTCGGGGCGAGTGCTTGCGTCATCGGCGGCGGGACTTCCGCAGCCGAGGCCGTCATCGCGATTTCACAGGCGAAAGCCGAACAGCAAGATAATACGCCTTTGTTTTGGTCCTATCGGGGAGACAAGATGCCGCGCGTATCGAAGGCGTTGGCCGATGCCTTCTTCGATGCCTATCTTGGAAACGGCAATATTCGCTACTATCCAAAGAGTGACCCGGTTGCAGTTGTGACAGCCTCCGATCATGAAGACTACTTGGCCATCCGCACAGAAAGCCGCCTCCCTACAGAAGAGGACTCCGGAAGACACTATTTGGAGGTGCACAAGAACTTCTGCCTCGCCTGCATTGGCGAAGACGTTCCAGAACAATTCTTCGAATCCCTCGGCATCAGCATGGTGGCTGCCGCCGGCAGCAGGCGTAAGAAGATGGTTGTTACCGAACAGCTCGAGACAAACCTGCCCAATGTTTTCCTGGCTGGCGACATTTTGAGTCAATCCTATTTTCAGACAGACGATTTCGACGCTAACCCTGACACTTTCCGGCGTATTGAACACCGGGGAAATATCAAAGCAGCGTTGAACGATGGCGTCCTGGTGGCCGAAGCCATCCAGCGGAGGATGGCGGGCGGCGGACCGGCGGCCGCAGTCCCGTCTTCATCAAAAAGTATGGTTTCGTCGGAACCTTTGATAGAAAAGGCGGCACAGACAAATGATTTTTCAACAAAAAAGGGATCGAAACATGACTCTCCTGATCCGGAAATCACCGTCCTGAGGCGTCTGCTGCCAGGAGATGTGGAGGCCGACGAATACGAGCTAAAGAGTGAGGGTGTTACAACCGTTGGGCGGAGCAATTGTGACATCGCGCTGCCGGATGATACGCTCCTGGCCCCGTTTCACGCATCGCTCACACGCAATCATAGGGGCACAACGTTGCGGGACGAAAGTGAAGATTGAGGCGTATTTCTCAAGCTAAGCCCGGGTCGGCCGGTTGTCGTCAGTCCCGGCACCATTTTGAGAGCCGGACGCCAGTTTCTCGTGTTCGCCGACAATTCAGATGCACCGGTGCTCATGCACTACGATCACGCGGGTCAGGAATGTCATCGCTGCAGGCTATCCAGGCAATTCGTCGTCCTGGGTCGCCAGGCAGACTTGTCCCTGGACGAAAGCGACATGTCGCTTTCACGCCGGCACCTGGCGGTTAGTAGTGCAACGGACGGCATCCATGTTAAAGACTTGAATAGTGTGAATGGTACTTTCATGAAAATGGTTAAATCCTGTCGTCTCTCGCATGGGACAGAGTTCAAAATAGGGAACCAGCTTTTTCGGTTTCTCGAGACAGCAAGACACGAATCCCTCTTACCGGCCGCAACGCAAATCGAGCTGGTGGAGAATCACACCATTCATAACCGGCAGGCAGGGGTAAGTGGAAATGAGAATGGCCTCCCGCAACATTCGGCTGAGGAAAACAGCAAGATCTCGGTTCGGGTGCAGGGCATTGAGCAGCCCATTCTTGCGCAGCGTGGGCAAACTATCTACGACACCCTGGCTCACAGTAATCTCGACATTGTGGCCGAATGCCAAGCCGGCGTATGCGGCAGCGACCCGATCCGCATTCTATCGGGTCGCGACAATCTGAGTCTCCCGCAAGAGGAAGAGCATGAAACACTTACCGACTTGTGCCACCTCGATGCGCGGGACTGCCGACTGGCCTGCGTGGCTCGAATACAAGGGCCAATCGAATTGGAAATCATCAACAGTTAATGATCTCCCACTATGATCGCACACCCAATGACAGATAGTGTAGTGAACATCATGACAAATAGAGTAAATTCCGGTCACGATGACGGACCGTCCGATCTGGCGGAGAATCCTATTCAAAGCATCTCTCGCTTCAATATTCTGCGCGTCCTGGGCGAGGGAGGTATGGGCAAGGTCTATCTTGCCGAGGACAGGCAACTCCACCGCAAGTTAGTGCTAAAAGTTCTGCCAAAAGAAATCGCTTCTAACAAAATATTGATCGAACGTTTCAAACGCGAGGCCCGGGCAAGCGCTGGTCTCAAACATCCCAACATCGTAACGGTTTATGATCTCAATCGGTATGAAGCGGGCCATTATATTGCGATGGAGTATATCGATGGAATCGCGCTCAGTGATTTGCTTGAAGAGCGCGAATTGTCTGTGAACAAAGTCATAGACATCGCCATCCAGGTCTGCCGCGGCCTGAGAAGTGCGCATCAGGCTGGCATCATTCATCGTGATATCAAGCCCGCCAACATCATGATCGATAAGGAGGGCTGGGTAAAAATACTCGATTTCGGTCTGGCCAAACTGGCTGGAATACGCCGTTTGACGAAGTACGGGGTTCGAATGGGAACCATTCCTTACATGGCTCCGGAACAATTGCGCGGCGAAGATGTGGACAAACGGGCGGATATTTTTTCTCTGGGGGTCGTGTTGTATCAACTGCTCACTCACCGATTGCCTTTCAAGGGAGAGACTGAAAACCAGGTTATGTATTCGATCGCACATGGCGAACCCGAACCAATGGCTCGGTACAAAACCGGCGTAACCGACGGTCTGCAGCGAATTATCGACAAGGCCCTGGACAAAGATCGCAGCATGCGTTATCAGCACGTGGACGACTTGCTGTCTGACCTGAAGCGGGAAAAGAAATACTCTCTGTCAACCGGGTCGCGAAAACAGAATTCCAAGCAGGGACGGTTGGAGGAAACGATTCGAATCCGTACCATGGACACGGAAAATCTTGGCGCTCGACCGCGGCAACTTGTGATCCTGGCCAGCATTTTTTTCTTTGTCGCTGTCCTTTTCCTTTTCTATTTGAAACCGCAGCCCGTTTCCTGGCTGGAGTCCAGGGTAGCCCATTTCATTGCCAGGACAAGCCAAAGTATCGAGAACCAATTTGGCGCGCCACAAATCGAACTGGCCAGCCTTCTCCGATCCCGAGGCGCCTCGCCCGAAATTCTGTCCCTGATACGGGCCACAGAGAGCAAGTTATTTCAAAACCAGGTAAGAGAACTAGCCAAACAAGGCAAAATCGCAGTCGGCAAGACCAACATTAATCTCAGCAAACTTGAGCGGTGTTACATTTTCATAGCCGACAACGAAACCGTCACAGATGTTTTCATTGTTTCCGAGCGTCAATTCCGTTCTCTTCGCTCCAGGATGACTCTATCGACCCTGTCGGGCAAATACCCGGACATGCGAAAAATCTGGGTTCAAGACCTTCGGCCACGCGCCGGCACGCGCTGAGTTTCCTGGTTTTCGTGCCCCCGGCAGGGTCGGTAAGCTGAAAGGAAATTTCATACCACCGTTTCTCGTTCCGACGGTCTCCGTTGGAATACATGCGGGACGCTCTGCGTCCTATCCGCTACGCTGAGGGTCCACAGCGAATAGCATACACTCCGCTGGTTCAAGGGTTGCAACCGTA
>Ga0114931_10005217_pt1 | contig 16059 bp, 14 predicted proteins | sample 2SBtaG_FD_89579 | JGI IMG/M metagenome (GOLD analysis project Ga0114931, IMG submission 89579) | Deep subsurface microbial communities from Kolumbo volcano to uncover new lineages of life (NeLLi) - 2SBTROV14_V59a metaG | ecosystem: Environmental > Aquatic > Marine > Volcanic | place: Kolumbo...
GCATAAAAAGCAATTTATCGGAAGAAGGCTATTAAAAACAGCGATGCCACTTTTATTATTTTCCGCTTCAATACTAATTGCAACCAATGCAGATGCGATAATGATCGGCTGGCTTTCTAATTCAAAGGAAGTTGGATTATATATGGTTTCAGCTAGACTAGCAACATTGAATTTGTTTTTATTAAATATCTCAAATTCTGCCATTGCACCAAAGATCGCAGCACTTTATCACGAAAAAAAAAGTAGTGAAATACAAACAATGATACAAACCGTAACAAAGCTACTTACTTTCTTTGCTTTACTAAGTGTAATTATTTTTTTTGTCCTTGGAAAAAATATATTAAATATTTGGGGCACAGAGTTTACCCCGGCTTATTGGATCCTTATCATTCTAAGCTTAGGTCAATTTATTAATGTTGCTACTGGTGCTGCCGGAATGACCCTCATTATGGCTGGTGAAGAAAGATTGCAAGGTATTATTACATTTTCTTTTGTCATTTTTAACTTATTTTCAAATTATTTTTTAATACTTTATTTTCAAGCAGTAGGTGCAGCAATAGCCACAGCGATTACAATTGCTGGTGAGAATATTGTAAAAGTATATTATGTTAAGAAGAAACTAAATATACTAACTATACCCTATAAATTTAGTTGATAGATAATTCTCAAATGGAAAAACCAATATTAGTAACCGGAGGCCATAGATCGGGTAGTACATGGGTTGGCAAGGTAATATCTACATCGCCAAATATTTTTTATTTTCATGAACCTTTACATAAAAGTAAAATACCAATTTTGTTTAAGGGTACAGATCCTGTATGGTTTCCTTTCATAAATAAAGAAAATGAGCAGATATATTTGGAGGGGTATAAGCAGTTATAAAATAATAAATTTAATTTTAATTATTATTTAAGAAAAGAATCTTGGAAATTTTGGATAAATAATTTTATTCCAGTTAATTATGTAAAGGTTACGAAAAAACGTTTTTTACTTAAAAATCCATTAGCAATTTTTTCTGCTGAGTGGCTTGCAAAAAGATTTGATGCTCAAGTAATTGTTTTAATTTGACATCCAGCAGCTTTTATAAGTTCTTTGAAAAAAATAAATGGAGCCACGATTTTAACGACTTTTTGAAACAGCCAAGGTTATTAGAAACTTATCTTTCACCGTTTATAGAACAAATTGAAGAATATTCTAAAAATGAAAAGAGTATAATTGAACAGGGAATACTACTATGGAATATCATACATTATTATATTCACGAAATGAAAAAAAAAATCCTAACTGGTATTTTATTAAACATGAAATTTTAAGTGAAAAAACTATTGAGGAGTTTAAGAAAATATTTAATTACCTCAAAATTAGATGGTATAAAAAATCTGAAAAATATATAATTCACACAACTTCTTCAGAAAATCCAAGTGAGAGGGATGATGGCATAACTCATTTGATTTCGCGAAATAGTAAAGAAAATATTTATAATTGGAAATATCGACTATTGAAGGATGAGGTTAAAATAATTAAGAAAAAGATGGCTGGTATATCAGAAAAATTTTATGAAGAAAATGAATGGTAAAAATTTAATTTTTATAGTTTCTCAGCCCAGAAGTGGTTCAACACTTTTGCAAAGAATATTGTCAGCTCATTCTCAAATATGCACTACATCTGAACCATGGTTAGCTCTTCCTTTATTATGGAATAATCCAATACATAATTTCAAGATTAATGATAATGTTCCATTTAACGCACAATGGACTGAAAGTGCAATTAAAGCAGGCCTTTTTGAGACAAGTAAGGGCGTTGATCTAAAAAAACATCTTTCTTAACTTTATGAGTCTATTTGTCAAGATTATTGTATAAAAGACAAAAAACAGTTTTTCTTAGATAAAACACCTAGATATTATTACATATTAGATGAAATACAAAACTATTTCCCAAAATCTAAAGTAATAATAATTATACGAAACCCCCTTGCTGTACTGAATTCTATCATTAATACTTGGGTTGGTAAGCATTATTATTTACTAAAGCAATTTAAGGATGATTTATTTTTAGCTCCGAAGATATTTTCGGAATTAATAAATAAAAAACCCAAAAATATCGTCTTTGTAAGATATGAAGACTTAATTAGACAAACTGAACTTGAAATAAATAAAATTATAGATTATATCGGATTAAATTATGAGGATTGTTTAGCTGCAAATATGAAAAGAAATCATACCAAGTATAAATATGGAGACCCGATTAATTCAACTAAGTTTAAAATGCCTAAACAAGATTTTGGTTATAATTGGATAAAAGATTTAAAAGAGTATAAAAAATGGAGTATTATCGATGATTATAAAGAATATTTGGGTAGTCAAAAGCTAGATTCACTTGGTTATTCATATGATGAATTGGGAAAAATATTGCAAGAGAACATGCCTAAAAAGAGATCAAATACATTTAGTTTACAAACTTATATGAAATTGCCTTCCAATATTTACTTAACTAAAGTTTTTAAGATTATTAGCAAGGGAAAATATACTAGTGGTAAATAATGCTATTTTTGGATTATTATTTTTCTTCCTATTGAATTTAATACCTGGTATTTTGGGTCAGTTACCTGAGACGACTTATTTTATAAAGATTCCCATTATTCTATTACTTATACTAAATTTACTTTTTAATAAAATAAAATGGAATAAAACAAATTTATTGTATTTAGCATCTGTTGGATTGATTATATTACTATTTATTAGTCACTCATTTTTCTACGATAAGCAAATAATTGTTGGGGTTATTAATAATTCAATTTTTATATTTATATCGGCTAGTATGGTGTTATTTTTTGAGGCTGATCCAAATAAACTGGTTGTTGCAAAAAAGATTATTTTAATTTACACACTTGTTTTTTCTGTAAGTTATTTTATATCCTATACAAGTATCCTTCTCGGATCTTCGCTTGGTACTACAGATATTTATCTTCCAATGGGGAAGGATAAATTTTATAGATTAACTATAATGTATCCCTTTTCAACATTTTACCAATGGAATTTGCCTTCGCATTTAATATTTGGTTATTTTCCTAGAGCAACTGGTTTCGTCAGAGAACCAGGTATATTTCAAGTAGTAATTATATTTTCTTATTTTATAACGTTAGAGATCGTTAAAAAGAAAATAACACGAAATATATTATTACTTGTATTATTAATAACATTGCTCTTAACTTTCTCAACAGCTGGGTATTTAGGTATTTTAGCAACGATGTTTATATACTATCTATTCAATATCAAATATAAAAGAAAATTAGTAATAATTTTTGTAGTAATATCAATAGGCATATCTTTTGCTTTTTTTTACCAAACAGAAAATATATTTGGCTTGCAAGAAAAATTGGATTCTGGGTCTGGGTTAACTCGAATTTTCGCAATTGAACAATCAATCTATTTTCTAAAAAAGTATCCAATTTGGGGAATTGGGATGTATTCATCAAAGGCAGAGCTCCTAACGATAGGAGTAAATTTTTTAGGCGTTCTTGCACAGATTGGGTTGATTGGCTTGGTAATTACATTATTTCCTTTCGTTTATATTATAAAGATAAATTTTAAAAATAAAATTAATATCGTATATCTTACACCAATATTATTAACTTTTTTATTCGCTCAACCTTTGCATGATAAACCATTGACTTACCTTGTATTAGGAATGTTAATAGTTAAAAATAAGTTTAAATAGTATGAGTAAAATATTTAAAATTTCTGTGATTACAGTGTTATATAATGCTAAAAAATACCTAGAATCTACTATCAAGTCAATGATAAAGAATAAAACTCCGAATGTTGAATATATAGTAATCGATGGTAAATCAACAGATGGCTCCATTGACATCATTAAGAAATACTTAGACAATATTGATCATTTTGTTTCGGAACCGGATAATGGTATGTACGATGGTTTAAATAAAGGAATTAAATTGGCGAAAGGCGATATTATCGGGCAAATTAATGCAGATGATTATTATGCAGAGGGTGCACTTCAAAAAGTAATTGATATTTATAAAGAAACTAATTTTGATCTATTTTATGGTAATACTTTGATTATAGATCAACAAGGTAATATAGTTTCAAAAAAAACAGCTAGAAAATGGGAAAATATTTACTACGGTAATCCCGAATTTTTGCACTCAGCATGTTTCTTCTCTAGATCTATTTTAGATAAAGTTGGCTATTATAATCCAAAATATAAAATTGCCGGAGATATTGATTTACTGCAAAGAGTTTATTTAAATACTGATAAAGATAAAGTGGTATACAAAGATGTTGATATTTCATACCAAAGAATTGGAGGAATGAGTCAACACAAATTAGGTTGGTTTAGAGGTTATAAAGAATATAAAAAAATTAGTATAGAAAATGGTTGTAAGAGAACTGTTTCTAATTATTATTTTTATAAAAAAACCATCCTTCGTATCATTTTTATTATTCGTGATTTTTTACTATACAAATTGATAAAAAAATAATGTTGCAACTGGAAGTTCTTGCCTGGCCTGCATTTAACTACAAACCTTTCAATCCTTATAATTGGTTACTTAATAAGAACTTAGAAAGGACTGGTGTTTCAATTATCCCGTTCAGTATAAAAAATGTCTTTTTTTCTAAATTTAATATTTGGCATATTCATTGGCCAGCAGAAAATGTTTTAAGAGGTAAGAATTTTACAACTTATGTCCGCTTAACTGGATTTATACTAATACTTATTTATGTAAAATATTTTAGAAACAAGAAAATAGTTTGGACAGTTCATAACCACACTCTTCACGATGGACGAAATCCTTTACTTTCTGAACTTTTTTTTAATATCCTATCTCACTTTATTAGCGGACTAATTTTTTTGAGTAAAAATTCTAGAGAAGAATTTTTAAGTAAAAGGAAAAATTATATTGGTATTAAAAATAAAGTTATTCCTCATGGTCACTATAAAGATTGGTATCCGAATGAAGTAGATATTCATAGTGCAAGGGCAAAACTTAATATAGGACCAAATCAATTTGTAATTCTATTTACCGGTTCCATAAGACCTTACAAAAATGTAGAACAACTGATTGATATATTTAACAGTTTGAAAGACCCAAATATTTTTCTTTTAATAGCGGGAAAACCTTCCACTAAGGAACTTGAGAATTTGATCTTACAAAAAATAAGTAAAAATAAAAATATACTTTTTTCTCCGGATTGGGTTAGGGATGAAGATTTTCAATTTTATTTCAATGCAGCAAACTTGGTTGTTTTACCATATAATTCTATCCTAAATTCTGGTGCTGCTATTTTAGCTTTAAGTTATAATAGACCAGTTCTTGTGCCTAAAATCCCGTCATTACTCGAGTATAAAGAATTGTTGCGAACAGATCACATAATTTTCTATGATGGCGAGTTAAACAAAGATATGTTACAGACCACCATTGGTTATTTGAAGAAAAATACCCTTGACAAAATTAATTTAGAACCATTATCGTGGGACAATATCTCAAAAGAAACAAAGCTCTTCTATGAAGAAATCTTCGAACAATAATTCTAAGAAAAAAATATTAATATTTGTTGATTACTTTTTGCCAGGATATAAAGCTGGAGGACCTATCAAAACAATTAAGAATCTGGTCAATGAGCTCAGTAGTAAATTTGATATTTATATTGTTACAAGGAACCATGATTTTGGTGAAGAAACCCCATACAATAATATTGAATCGAATAAATGGAACACGCAGTTTAATCTTAAAATAATGTATTTATCAAAAAATAAGATTAATATTAATGGAATTAAAAATATTTTACTAGAAACTAAATATAATTTAATTTATTTTAACATTTTCTTTTCTTTCTATTTTTCTATTCTTCCACTATTAATATTATTATTTATCAATAAACAAAATTATAAAATATTACTAGCTCCAAGAGGCGAATTTTCACCTGGCGCTTTAAGAATAAAAAAAATCAAAAAACATTTATATATTTACTTAACAAAAATTATTCGGTTATATCACAATGTGATTTTTCATGCCACAAATGAATATGAATTATCTCACATTAGAAAATATTATCGACAAAATATTATCAAAATTGCCCCAAATATTTCTGGTAACCATGAGTCATTATTAAAAAGAGAAACAAAAAAATTAACAGGATCTATAAACGTTGTGTTTTTATCTCGAATTACCGAAAAAAAAAATCTTTTGTTTGTTATTAGGATTTTAAAAAAGGTAACTGGTAATGTAAATTTTAATATATACGGTCCAATAGATAAAGACAAAGAATACTGGGAAAAATGTTTAGTGGAAATTAATAAGTTACCAAGTAATGTTAAGGTCACTTATCATGGTCCAATAGAGAATTCAAATGTTCAATTTCTTTTTAGTAAAAATGATTTATTCTTTTTCCCTACTTTTGGTGAAAATTACGGCCATGTCATATGGGAGTCACTTTCTGCTGGATGTCCTGTCTTAATAAGTGATCAAACACCTTGGACAGAATTAGAAAAATTTAAGGCAGGTTGGGTATACTCATTGAATAAGCCCCATAAATTTATTGAAAAAATTAATTATTTGATACAATTAGATAACTACGAGTATGAGAAGTTTTATAATGGCGCACAAAAATATTTATCAGAAAATCTTTTATATAAAGAACAAATAAAAAAAAATATTGAATTATTTGATACATAAGAATGCCATATGATCGAAATAAAGGTTTACAAGAAAAATGTTGAATTTCCTTTCATTAAAATCAAACCTGGTGATTGGGTAGTAATAAAACCCAACTTAGTTAAAGAATTTAAAGAGACAGACCCAAATAAATGGCAATCTGTTATAATCACTAATGAAATATTAATCCAGTTTCTAAATCTTTTATGAAAAAATCAATTGATTATTACTTGAAAGCAATTAAAAAGTTTATACGTTTCAGCTTGATTTATGGAGTAAGCAGGTCAATTGTTAAAGCTGCAGGCCGAATTAGAAAAAACTTCCCTAATTTTTTATTTATACCTTCAAATAAAATAAAAAAAGATATTGCTTTAGTTGGAGCAGGTCAATTTGCTTTTAGTACTATATGCTTTTTTATAAGAAAAAAGTTAGGCAATGTTTTTTTAGTTTGTTATGATCGAGAATATAAAAATGCTTTAACTTTAGCTAAATTTTATAATTTCAAGAAAGTTGCTAAAACTTTCGATGAATTATTAAATGACAAATCTATTAATTACTGCTATATCGTTTCAAATCATGCATCTCATTCACAATACGCAGAAAAATTAATCAATAATGGAGTAGTTACTTATATAGAGAAGCCTATGAGTGTAAATGAAAATCAATTCTACTCACTTTTAAAGAAATACAAAGAATCAAAAACAAAGATATTCTCTGGCTATAATAGACCTTTTTCTAAGGCTATTATTAGATTAAAAAATACTGTATTTAGTTTAACAAATGATGTAAAAGCAAAATGTTCTTTCTCAGTAAATTATTTTGTCTGTGGTCATAAATTACCTGAAAATCATTGGTACAGAAATCCCAAAGAAGGAACTAGAATTTGTGGCAATATGGGGCATTGGATCGATTTATCGATCCATATGTTAGCTTGGAGAAATTTACCTGAATTTATTTATGTTAATATTGCATATTCCAATGCAGAAGAACCGGATGACAATTTGACGGTTATGATGACTACCAGCAAGAATGATCTTTTTATTATAACCCTTACTTCAAGAACAGAGCCTTTTGAAGGAATTGATGAGACAATAAATTTTCAATTTTCAAATATTATTGCAAAAATTGACGATTTTCGAAAAATTAAAATTTGGCAGGAAGACAAACTTTATAAAAAAAAATATTGGCCAAAAGATGTCGGCCATGAAAAAGCTGTTATGCAACCTTTTAATAAGAGTGGATTTCAGAGAAACATTGATGAAGTATTTTTGTCAACAAAATTAATGTTGTTTATCAAGGATATGGTTCTTGAAAGAAAGAGATATGCAGAATTTAATGTATGCGAAGAAATAGAAGATGTATACAATCATACCGGTTATAAACTAAATATAGAAGCTAATGAAACAGATAATCCAAGACCTTAAAAAAGGCAACACAATTTTAGAAGAAGTACCCCAGCCGCAAATTAAACGTGGTCATTTACTAATTAAGACAAAGCGAAGCTTAGTTTCTTTAGGGACTGAACGCATGCTCGTAGAGTTCGGTAAGAGTAACCTAATATCAAAAGCAAAATCACAGCCCGACAAAGTGAAACAAGTACTTGACAAAATTAAAACAGACGGACTTGTCCCGACTCTGGAAGCAGTCTTCAAAAAACTAAACGAACCACTTCCGCTCGGTTACTGCAACGCTGGCGAAGTTATCGCAGTCGGTGAAGGAGTATCCGCCTTTAAAGTAGGTGATAAAGTAGCAAGCAATGGCAATCACGCTGAAGTTGTCTCTATCCCTGTAAACCTCTGCGCTAAAATACCTGAAAATGTTTCTTATGAAGAAGGAAGTTTTGCGATAATAGGTGCTATTGCGCTCCAAGGATTAAGATTAGTTAACCCCACGTTCGGTGAAACCGTAGTAGTAATTGGATTGGGGTTGATTGGATTGATTGAATGTCAATTATTGATTGCAAATGGCTGCAATGTTATCGGTTTTGACTTTGAAGATGAGAAAGTAAAACTTGCTGAAAAATACGGCGTAAAAGCTTTTGCTGTAACCGACCCAAAAGAACAGGATAACATTGTAAAATCCTATACAATCAATATCGGTGCTGATGCGGTTATAATTACAGCTACATCAAAGAGCAACGAAATAATTTCTGCCGCTGCCAATATGAGCCGCAAAAGGGGCAGAATTGTTCTAGTCGGAGTTATCGGATTAAATATCAGCAGAGCAGATTTCTATGAAAAAGAATTGACTTTTCAAGTCTCTTGCTCTTATGGTCCAGGCAGATACGATGAAAACTATGAGCAGAGGGGGAACGATTATCCGCTCCCTTATGTCCGCTGGACGGAGAAAAGAAATTTTGAAGCAATACTAAACGCCATATCAACCGGCAAACTCGATGTAAAATCATTGATCACCGAAGTCGTTCCGTTGGAAGAGTATAATAAGATATACGAGAATATGACCGGCAGTTCCTCAATTGCATCAATACTCAGCTACCCGGATGAATATGACGAAACAAAAACAGTAAACGTAACTAAATCTGAATACGGTGTAACACATAAAGGAACAAAAGGAATATTGGGAATAATCGGAGCGGGCAATTTCACAAGTATGATGATCGTCCCAACATTAAAGAAACTAAATGCCGATATTAAATACATCAGCAGTTCAAAAGGATTATCAAGCACAACTCTCGCAAAAAAATACGGCATTGCAAACAGCACAACAGATTATAATTCAGTCTTACAAGATCCAGAAGTTAATGCGGTACTAATAACCACAAGACACAATCAGCATGCTTCAATGGCAATCGAAGCCCTAAAAGCGGGAAAGCATGTTTTTGTTGAGAAGCCGCTGGCGATACGGCAGGAAGAGCTGGAAAACATAGTTGAAATTTTTAATCAAGAAGTCGGAAAACAGAAGTCAGAGGTCAGAGGTCAGAGGTCAGAAGGCAGTAAAGAAGAGTCTCACGTCTCACGTCTCACATCTCACATCTCACTTACAGTCGGCTTCAACCGCCGCTTTTCCCCTTTCGCTAAAAAAACAAAAGAATTGCTCGGGGCAACAGATATTCCAATAAATGTAATAGCGACAATGAACGCGGGTTACATTCCTCCCGAAGTCTGGGTGCACGACATGGGAGTAGGGGGCGGACGAATAATAGGTGAAGCATGTCATTTTGTAGATCTTATTACATATTTCACCTGCAGTAAAGTAAAATCAGTTTATATGAGCGCGATGGGTTCTAATCCGTCTGAAAATACAGACAATGCAATAATCACATTAAAATATGAAAATGGTTCGCAGGGTGTTATAAATTATTTTGCAAACGGAAGTAAATCATATTCGAAAGAAAGAATTGAAGTCTATTGGAATAATAAAACTGTAGTAATCGACAACTTCCGTGAGATGCGAGGTTACGGTGTAAAAGGATTCAAGAAAATAAAATCTAAACAAGATAAAGGACACTATAATCAGTTTAAAGAATATCTTGAATTTCTAAAAAATGGTGGTAAACCATTAATTCCTTTTGATGAAATTGTTAATACAACAAAGGCAACATTTGCTGCAATTGAATCCTTAAAATCCGGCCAAATAGTAAAAGTATAAATAACAATTTGTGAACATATCTGTGAGAATCATTGAAAAATAAAACCAAAGATGACACAGATTAAACACAGATCAGAAATCACTTTGGTTAATATGATTAGAAAGTTCTTTCTATACATAAACACAATAAGATATCTCAAACCTATACAGATTTACGGTAGAATATATTCAAAAATAAAATCTAAAGTTCCTAAAAATTACTCAGCTCCTAAAAAATTAACTCCTAATCTAAACTTCAAAACTGATTTTATTCAGCATGATCCTTGGAACAATAGAAATGCTATCTTAAATGGAGAGTTTTGTTTTTTAAATAAGAGAAAATATTTATCATTTCCACCCAAATGGAATCCGGAAGCTGATTTACTTTGGAAGTTTAACCTTCATTATTTCCATTATTTATTTTTACTTAATACTGATGAAAAAGAGAAAATTATAATTGACTGGATTGAAAAGAATCCCATTGGAATTGGAACCAGTTGGCATCCATATGTTATTTCTTTAAGATTGGTAAATTGGATAAGGGAAGATTTTCAAAATCATGCAATAATTCAAAGTATTTACATTCAAGCAGAATATTTATTTCGTAATCTTGAATTTTATCACCCCGCAAATCACTATTTAGAAAATGCACGTGCTCTAATCTTTGCAGGTATAGCTTTTAATGAATCGAGAGAAGGAAAAAGGTGGCTGCAAAAAGGAAAAGAAATTTATTACAAAGAGCTCCCTAGACAAGTATTAGAAGACGACTGCTACTTTGAAAAATCACCGATGTACCACAACATAATACTGCATGGATTATTAGACTTATTAAATATATTAAACGAAGAAGATGAATTTTATCTATTTATCAAAGATTACGCTGAAAAGATGCTGCAGTTCGCAAATATATTAAGCTTCTCAAACGGAAATATCCCGCTGTTCAACGATTCTACCCACGAAATCGCAGCATCAATAAATTCATTGAATAACTATTACTCTAGAATTTGCCATTCGAATGAATTCGCAATTTCGTCAATTCGCCAATTCGCTAAATTATCATCTTCGGGTTACTTCATCTGCAAAAAGAATGAAGTTGAATTGATCGCTGACTTTGGTTGTCTAGGGCCTGACCTCATCCTTGCCCACGCCCATGCCGACATATTCACATACGAACTCTATTACAAAGGTTTGCCTTTTATTATTGATACAGGTGTATATGAATATAAAAATGGTGAAATGCGAGATTTTTGTAGAAGCACAAAAGCTCATAACACAATATCAATTGACGGAAAAGATCAAGCTGAAATTTGGGGTGGATTTAGAATAGGGAAGAGATATCAACCTGACAATGTTGAGTTAACTGAAACTGATTCAAAGAAAATACTAAGTGGTGAATTTATGGGCTGGTCAAAATTAATCGGGGATAATCTTATACATAAAAGAGTATTTGAAACTGCTGCGAATTATGTAAAGGTGATTGATGAAGTGAATGGCAAAGGTAAACATCTTTTAGAAAGTTTTATTCATCTTCATCCAGATGTTGAGATAAAGGCAGATTCTTCAAAAATTGAATTAAAAAACGGAAACGAAGTTTTGGAATTGGAAATCGTTAATGGTAAGTATTCGATAGAAACCGGGTTTTTCTTCCCGGAGTTCGGCAAAAAAATAGAAAACAAAGTAATCAGATTATACTCAAACAGAGTTCCCTGTAAATTTCAGAACTCATTTAAGATTATTTAATAGACCACGGATCTAACTGATCTGACGGATGAACGCGGATCGGTTTTTATCTGTTTGATCCGTTAAATCCGTGTGCTATTCACTTAAGGTATTATGAAAATATTATTTCTTACACATTACTTTCCCCCTGAAGTGAACGCACCAGCAAACCGCACATTTGAACACTGCAGGGAGTGGGTGAAAGAACCTGATGTTGACATAACCGTTATTACCAATTTCCCAAATCATCCTGACGGTAAAATATTTCCCGGTTACAAAAACAAACTTTACCAAAATGAAAAAATAGACGGTATCGAAGTTATACGAGTATTAACCTTCATCTCAGCAAACGAAGGCTTTCTACTTAGAACCACAAACTATGTCTTCTATATGATAATGAGTATTCTCTATGTATTATTTTCTCGCCTTAAATTTGATATAATTGTAGCAACCTCACCCCAATTCTTCTGCGGCTTAGCCGGAAAGTATATTGCAAAGCTAAAACGAAAACCTTTCATTTTAGAAATACGTGACCTCTGGCCCGAATCAATTGTTGTCGTCGGTGCAATTACTAATCAAAGGATTATCAAATTTCTTGAAGGAATTGAAAAGCGGCTATACAAATCCGCCGATCATATCGTATTAGTAACAAGATCTTTCGTTAAACATATTCATAAATGCGGAATATCCAAAGAAAAAATCTCGGTTATCTTTAACGGTATCTCAGTTGATATATTTAATAATAAATCAGAAATATCTGATAAAAAACTGAAATCAACGCTTGAGAGTGATAAGCTAAGACTCGGCTATATCGGCACTATCGGTATGGCGCATTCAATTATTACGCTTGTTGATGCTGCTGAAAAATTAAAAGAAGAAGATGTGCAGTTTTTGGTAATTGGTTCCGGAGCCGAAAGAAAAAATATTGAAGAAGAAATTGAAAAGAGAAGATTAGATAATTTCAATGTATTTCCTATACAACCCAAATCCGAAATACCTTCTATTATAAATGGTCTTGATATATTTATAGTAAACCTAAAGAAATCGGATTTATTTAAGACAGTTATCCCTTCCAAAATTTTTGAGGGGATGATAATGAAGAAACCTATCCTTATTGGTGTTGACGGTGAAGCGAGAAAGATTGTCGAAGAAGCTGAAGTCGGTCTATATTTTGAACCGGAAAACGCTGCGGACTTAGTTCAAAAAATTCAATATCTTTCAAATAATCCTGCGGAAAGAAAAAGATCCGGCGAAAACGGTTATAACTATGTTATCAATAAATTCAATCGCATAAACTTAGCTGCCGAAATGTTATCAATAATCAAAAATCAGCGTTCCATTAGCAGTGAGGCATAATTGAAAAATATTTATAAAATATTACTAATACTTTTCATGGGCTCTATTACTAGCGCTCAATCTGTCTACGAACCAATATCATACTCGGTATATAAATTCCTTGAACGACTCGAAGGAAAAAGTATAATTCAATACAATTCTAATCTGCTTCCATTAACCCGAATCGAAATATCCGATTTGTTACAAAAAGCAGACTCCAATCAAACTGAGCTCACTCAACTGGAAAAAGAAGAATTACAATTCTATGAAGCAGAATTTGGTTATGAGTTAAACAAAAATGAAGCGGCAAAAGAAACAACTCTTTTTTCGAAAGATAATTATAATCGCTTCCGCATTTTTTCTTATCAAGATAAAGCCTTTTCCCTCAGCATTGATCCTATACTAGGTTGGGATCAGTATTGGGTTAAAGATATCCCGAATTTCCATAGAAGAAACGGCTTACGAGCTTATGGATATATAAGGGATAATTTTGGATTTTCTCTTCAATGGTATGATAATTTAGAAGAAGGTGATAAGTTTGATTTCTCAAAAGCTTTTACTCCCGAAAGGGGAGTTAATTGGAGGGATAATATAGATTACAGCATGTTAAATGCAGCTTTTAATTATGATTGGTCTTGGGGCAGAATTTCTCTTCAGAAAGAATATCTTGAATGGGGAAGTGGGCAGAATGGAAAATTGATCTTGTCGGATAAAGCCCCATCGTTCCCGATGATTAAACTTGATATCAATCCAGTTGACTGGTTCTCGTTCTCATATTTCAACGGCTGGCTCCAGTCTGGTATTGTTGATTCTAATTCTATTAGAAAAACGTTGGTTGAAGGGCGCATAAATAAGTATGATATCCCTAGATTTATTGTATCGCATATGTTCACTTTTCGACCTCTAAAAAATTTGTCGATATCTCTTGGTGAATCGGTTATCTACAGCGATAAAATTGAGCCTATCTATTTAATTCCATTTATGTTTTTCAGATTAGCAGATTACTATCTCTCTAGTGATGCAAACTCTGGCGACAACGTGCAGTTATTCGCAGATATTTTTTACGTGAATGATTTTCTCAATACAAAATTTTATTCAACAATTTTTATCGATGAATTCTCAATTGATGCGATTCTTGAATCTAAAGACGGTCCCTCAGCAGTCGGTTATACATTTGGCTTTAAGTCGATAGACCCCATCATACCCAACTCCTCTTTTAATTTAGAGTATACCAGGATTAACCCGTTTGTCTATATGAACAGCAACGACGCGCAGCTTTATTCAAGTCACGGTTACGAACTAGGCCACTGGATAGGGAGCAACAGCGATCAAGTTTTTGTGCAGTATACCCAAGGTATTCTCAGAAGTTTGTATATAACACTTTGGGGTGAGTATACCAGAAAAGGACAGGAAGAACTGCCGGAGGAGCAATACTTATTGCCGTATCCCGATTTTCTATATGGAGATCGACTCACACAAAAGAGATTCGGCTTTAAAATAAACTATGAACCAATTCATTTACTAAACGTAAATCTCGGCTATACTTATTCCGAAATACTAGACGAAGCTCAAAACCGTTTCCCTGATTTAAACCTAGGCAGCAGTAACCGTCTATCTCTTTCAGTCATTTATGGATTAAGGTAAAAAGTTCTAGTTTTATTTCTGCGTCATTCAGTGAAGTTTGTCCCGTGAAATTTATTTGTTTTGTATTTCAACGGTATCTTCGTGAGAGTGGTTTTAGCAGTACACGCACCTATCACTATGGGAGAAATTTTCCGAGAAATTCTGCGAAATCTGCGCGAAACTATAAAATGGAAAAACCAGAAAACAAAATATTCTAGGACATACGCGGGGCAATCTATAAAGTCAGGAGATAGAGGTCAGAAGTCAGAGGTCGGATGGCAAGGAACATAGAGCATGGAGATAAAGAAACAGAGAGACGAAGAGACGGAGAGATGGGGTGAAACTGTAAAATAGAAGTAAAAAGTAAACAGTAAGAAGTAATTAGTATGGAGAAAAGCACTTTTAGAGCTCAGAGGTCGGAAGTCAGAGGTCAGTGGTCAGATGGCAAGGAGCATAGGGCGTGGAGATGAAGGGACTGAGAGATGGAGTGAAACTGTAAAATAGAAGTAAAAAGTAAATAGTAAATAGTAAGAAGTATGGAGAGAAAACTATTAGAGGTCAGAGGTCGGATGGCAAGGAGCATAGGGCATAGGGCGTGGAGATGAAGGGACTGAGAGATGGAGTGAAATGTGTAGCGGTAATTAAGAGGTCGGAAGTCAGAGATCGGAAATCGGAAGTCAGAGATCAGAGATCGGAAGTCAGAGAACAGAAATCGGAAGTCAGAGATCAGAAATCGGAAGTCTGAAAACGACACAAGCTAGATTCTTCGCTTTGTATAGATCAATCTTCCTAGAATTACATCAACGGGATAGGAGTTACCCACAACGGGTATATACAACCTCACTTGAATCGCTGTTTGTAATATTTCTTGAGTTTTATGAACTGTTTTATTAATATTATGAATATATAAGGCAAACTTAAAATGAAATCAAAAAGGAAAAAACATAGCGTGCATAAACCTGAAATAGTGTCCCGGGATAATAAACCTGTATCGATTATAATAGATATTGACAAATACAACGAAATGCTGGAACGGCTGGAAGATATTGAGGATTTGGAATATATAAAGTCGTTCAAAAACAAAAAACTCTCGTTCAGAAAATTAGATGATATTTTAC
>Ga0114931_10005218_pt1 | contig 16058 bp, 12 predicted proteins | sample 2SBtaG_FD_89579 | JGI IMG/M metagenome (GOLD analysis project Ga0114931, IMG submission 89579) | Deep subsurface microbial communities from Kolumbo volcano to uncover new lineages of life (NeLLi) - 2SBTROV14_V59a metaG | ecosystem: Environmental > Aquatic > Marine > Volcanic | place: Kolumbo...
AAGCATCGGCCGGTCGCGTCCCGAAGGTCGCCGTGACCCGCGAACGGCGCACCGCCACGCCACCACGGGCCGCTACGGAAACCGATAGGGGAAGGGCGCCGCACGGCCTTCGTGGTCGGGAAGACGCCGTTCACCCGCATGAGACCTGCGGCTGCGGCCGGCAGACATGGAGACGGCCAGGCGCGCGAACGCGGCCGGAGCGGCGCGGAGCGTGTGGGTGCCTCCCGCGACCTCCTCTCGCAGCTCCAGCACTCCGTCGAAGACCTCCGGGCGGGCGTCGGCCGTGCCGCCGCGGCTGAAGAGAACCACCGTGGGCACGTCGCGCAGACACTCCCTGATGAGCGCCAGCGTCCGCACCCTCGCTTCTTCGTCCAACCGGTCGAAGGGTTCCTCGACGACGAGCCCGTGGAGTCGGCCGGCCATAGCCAAGAGCGTGGCCGCAGCCAGGCGCACCGCCAACCGTCCTGCCGCGAGGTCCTCCTCCGAGAGAGGCCGCACCGGCCCAAGATCTCCCTGGAGATGGACAGCCTGCGCATCCTGCGTCACCGCCAGGATCCGCCCTCCGGTGATGCGCCCCACGTACGTCGAAGCCCGGGACAGCAGCATGTCGCGCGCCACCGTCAGGCGGGCGGTACGCACCCTCCGCAGCGCCCTGGCCACCGGGCCGGCAACCTTGCGCTCCGCGGCGCCGCCCGGGGCGGCGGGAGCGTCGCCGCTCGGCGCCTCCCGAAGGCGGACGCGCAACAGCTCCACCCGCTCCGACGCCGCGTCGAGCTCGGCCTGCAGTCGTACGGAGCGCTGTTCAAGGTTCCTCAGCGCCTCGGGCTTGAGCTCCAGTTGCTCCCGGCGCTGCTTCCACCACCGGCCGTCCTGGACGACGGACTCCCATTCATCGCGGAGCGTCGCCAGGACCTCATCGTAGTGCGCCTCCAGGACCCGCCCACAGGTCGGACACGGCGCCTGCGGCCCGGCGGCCTCGAGCTGCTTGAGGCGGGCCCTGAGCTCGCGTGCCCGGTCGCGGTACGCGTGCAGAGTGGTCTCCGCGTCCTGGCGCTCCCGCAGCCACTCCATCGTGGCCACTTCAAGGTCCCCGCCGACCTCCGCGGCATCGGCTCTGCACCGCCGCACCTCGCCCTCGGCCACCCGGAGCTGCGCGGCCGGGTCGTCCGGTACGTCCCTGACCGCTCCTTCGCCCGGTGGTGGCTGGGCCCGCGCGCCCTCCTCCGCGGCCACCGGCGGTTCCTCCACACCCGCCCGCTCCACCGCGGCGTCCACCAGATCCAGGCCGCGCGCCTCGGCGATCGCCGCGGCTGCGCGCGCCACGGCGCTACCGAGATCCTCGGCGCCCGCCACACTCCAGAACGCGTCGAGAGCGCTCCCCCGCGACGCGTTCGATCCGTCGGCTCGTCCCGTGGCAACCACGAGCTCCGCCAGCGCTCGGCGGACCCGTCCGCTTCCCCCGACCACCGCGGTCAGGCCGGGGGGGAAATGCAGGTGCACCGTCCCCAGCTCCGGCACGTCTCCCGACACTTCCCGGAGGTCTCCGCATGCCGCCGGAGCTTGCCGCTCCGATGTCGGCGATGGGATCAACGCCGCTATCGCTGCTGTGACGTTCCGCCCGGTGAGTCCGTCGCGGGCGAGCTCCTCGAGCACCGCATCGCGTAGCTGCGCGGGGTAGTCGCTGGCGGTGAGGCCTTCGGACACGAAGCGGATTTCGGGTTCCGCCTCGACCGCCAGGTGCAGTGCACGCTGCCGCAGATCGTGCAGGTCCCGCCCCTGGAGCGCCAGCAAGTCTCGGGGGCCCACCCCGTCGAGCCGTAGGCGGACGATCTTTCCGTCGATGCCGCCCGGTACCTCCCCGATGACCTCGAGGACCTTCGCCCGCAACCGTTCCGGCTCACCGGGGCGCACGCGAATCGGCTCGAGCGCCGCCACGGCCCGGCCGGGGATCACCTTGAACCCGACCTCCCCCGACTCCAGATCGGCCACGATAAAGCCCTTCTCCTCCGCCGCCTCATCCCACGGATCGAGGGACACCCGTTCCAGCGATCCTGCGTAGTGAGCGCGGGATCCGAGGCTCCGGCGGCGATGCTCCCCTCCGAGCGCGACGTAGTCCCACTCGTCGAGATCCACGGGAAACGGCCTGCCCCGGCTTCCGGAAGCCGCAGCGTGGAGCACCAGCACGTTCCACCGGGCTCGAAGGTCGGGTTCCACGACCGCCCGGCGCCGCCCGACCGCCGCGCGGTGCGGCACCAGGCAGGCGTGGACTCCGAGCTCCTCCAGGAAGACCGAGCGCGCCGATCCGGTCGCGGCCTCCACATTCGGGAAGGCTTCGAGCACCGCCATCGCGCCGGGATCCTCGTCGATCCGGGGTGTATCTCGTGGTCCGGCGACCATCAGCACCGTCGTGTCCGGCAGGGCGGCGCGGAGTCCTTCGAGACCCCTTGCCAGGGCAACCAGCGCGCCGGCGGGCGGCTCCGGGCGGTCGAATACGTCACCCGACACGACGATGAGGTGGGGTCCGACCCGGATGATCTCCTGCACGGCGCGCTCGAAGGCGCCCACGACATCGCGCTCGCGCACATCCATCCCACCCTTCATCCGCGCGTATGCGCGGAAGCCGAGGTGGAGGTCGGAGAGATGGGCGATGATCATGGCACAGCCGCGCTCGAGGAAGCCCTGCGCACAAAGCCATCCAGCGTCTCGGGCCACGGTACGGCCGGAGCGCGCCGCGCCACAAGGAGATTCTCCTCGGGCACCGTCGCCGAGGGGGCCCCCTCGGCGTCCGGCGGGCCTGCCGGACGCCGGCCATACCGGGCCCAGGACCACCCCGGGCCCATCTCCACGTCGGCGTCCCCGGCTCCCGCGAGCCGCCACGCCACGATCCCGCCGGGCGCAACGAGCCGCGCGACACGGTCACGCAGCTCGCGCAACGTCTCCGTAGCGCCCCCGGCCTCCTCCAGCGCCGGAACGTCCACGAACACAACCTCATATGAACGCTCCCGGTCCTCCACGTCGGGGCCGGAGAGCCGCACCACGGGCGCGGACGGCGGCACCGAGGGCGCGGCGGACCGCTCCTTCCCCTGCCTCGTCACACCAGCAGGAACGATGAGCATCGTCCCCCAGACCGGCCGCTCCCCGCCGAACGTCTCGAGAGCGGCGGCCCACCAGCTTCCCGCAGGCGGTGGGGACCCGAGGACCCGGGCGGTGATCTCCTCCTCCAGGGCCGCGCCAAACAGGAGCGCAGCACCGGACAGGAGAACGAGCGCGCCCAGGAGGAGTGAAGCCGGCGTCGGCGTGTGGGGCAGCGCCGCGCCCGCAAGCACGACGCCTACCGCTGCGCCCAGGAACGCCGTGGAGCCCACGCGACCCCGCAGTGACATCCCTCCGAGCACGGTGCCGCAGCCGAAGAGCGGCAGCGCGCCCAGGAGCGCGAGGCCCACCCCCTGATCCCATCTTCCCGTGGCCACGTCGTCGGTGAAGGTCCATTGGGCCGCGAAGGCGGTGGCCGCCACGAACGCCACCAGGCACAGCAACCAGCGCCGCCGGAGCGCGTCGATCCAGCCGGGTCCACGGCGAGGCGCCAGGTGGAGTCCCCAGGCGAGCGCCGCCAGCTCTGTGGCGAGGACCACGGTCACCGATCGCATGAGGCCCGGGCCGCGGTAGAGCAGGAGCCCGGTCGCAATCTCGCCGGCGATCGCCGCGGCCACACCCACCAGAAAGGGCGGAGCCCACGCGTGCAGACGCCGGAGGCGCCTCATGCCGGCTCCTGCAGAGCGACGTACGCTCCACGGTGGAACACGAGGGGAGAACCACCGCAGGCGTCCCAGGCGTCGGTGTGCCCCACGACGATCGAGTGATCCCCCGCGGCATGCACCGCGTGGACGCTGCACGCCAGCCACGCGACGACGCCTTCGAGCAGCGGAAGCCCTTCGGGCCCCTCGCGCCACGCCACGCCTTCGAAGCGTGTGTCCGCGGGAGCCGTGGCGAACCTCCGCGCCACACCTTCCTGGTCGCCGGCCAGCACGTTCACGGAGAAGCTCCCCGACGCGAGAATGGAGGCGTGCGAGGTGGCGTCGCGGTCGATGCACACCAGAATCAGCAGTGGGTCGAGCGAGACCGAAGTGAACGAGTTGACCGTCATGCCGATTGTCCGGCCCGCCGGATCCCTGCTCGCGACCACGGCCACGCCGGTCGGGAATCTCCCCAGGGTGGCCCTGAAGGCCTCGATGTCCCGCCGTCCTGTCATTGTCTATCCCGTATCCCGTTGCTCGCACCCTCGCGACGGCCGACGCGCGGTTGCCCCTGCCGTCCCGCGCAGTGTAGTGTGGCGGGAATTCCACAGCCAGACGCGCGGCGGCATGCACTCGAGGATGGCCAATCGGTGCCGGATTCACCAGACTGTGGGAGGCGGGAGCGTCCGATTCGAGGATCGGCCGCGCTCCGGCCGGTGGGCGAGCGGCCCAGGGTAGCACGGTGGCGGGCCGCATCATCTTACCAGGAGGCGAGACGTGCGCGGGACAGCGCTGCGCTGGTGGATCATGGCCCTGGCGGCCGCGACGACCCCGGCCTGTGACAATGTGCACTGGGGCGGCGTGGACATGCACCTCCAGGCCCCACCCGCCCGGGACTCGTTGCTCAGCGTCGAGCACGTCGCGGAAGCGGAGGAAGCGCCGGTCGTGCCTTCTCTGCCCGAAGGCGCGATCCTGTTCTCCGGCAGCCGCGACGGCGCCACGGGATCGCTCATCGCGGTCGGAGAGGTCAGGGGCGATATCGTGGCACCTCTTCCCACCGACGACGACGTGCCGGGCTTCCGCCGGCACTTCATCGAGGAGCGGCTCTCACCCGGAACCGAGCTCATCCTCTTCTCCGAGGGTGTGCGCGTGGGCCGCCTGACCGTGGCCGAAGGGGCGCCGGACGAAGCCTACTGTGGCGCTCCTCCGCGGGTCAGCGGCGTGGTGGAGCTCGTGCCCGCGGCGGCCGCCGCCCGGAACTTCCTGGCGCTCGACGTGACGCACGCCGGCGACGCAGCGTACGCGAGGTACCGCCCGCTTCGGCATACCTACGACCAGAGAGTCGCCTCGCTGAGGTTGGCCACGAAGGCCATCCCCCGCGTGGGTGCCACCTGGCCCCCCTCGCTGCTGGAGACCCGACGCGAGATCCGCGCGTTTCAGCTCATCGACGCGTCCGCGCCGTCCATCGCCGCCACCTTCATAGTGGGAGACCAGCTACGCGTGGGCCCGGCGCCGCCGCGTTCGTACGCCATGTTCCTCATGGCGCACAGGGAGGCCGACCGTTACCTGACGGACTTCGTCTGGTACCGTCCGGCGGACCGCGAAGGCAAGGGAGAGCCGCGCTACGTCGACCAACTCGACTGGGACGGAGACGGCCGGGCGGAAGTGCTCCTGGAGGTCCTCGGCTCAGAGTCGCGCTGGTTCGCGGGGCTTGCTCGCCGGGGAAACCGCTGGGTTCGGGCATTCGAGAACTCGTGCGGCACCCCGTCCGGGCCCGTGGCCTCCCTCCCGGGAGCGTGAGCCTTTCCTCGACACGCCCGTGGCGCGCCGCCGCCGCCCTGGCCCTTCTTTCCTGGGCTGCGTGCGCATGCCGTGAGGTTCCCGCGGGCGATGCCCACCAGGGGGCCGGGCGCGGCACGGGCCGCACGCTACGCATCCGGGATGCGGCGGGTAAGGAGCATCGCTTCGCTCTTCCCCTGCGCCGCATCGTGTCGCTGGTGCCTTCCGCCACCGAGACGCTACGCGCGCTCGGAACGGCGGACCGCGTCGTCGGGCGCACCGACTTCGACACGGCCGCGTGGGTGGAGGCGATCCCTTCCGTGGGGGGCGGACTCCATCCGAGCATCGAAGCGATCGCCGCGCTGCGGCCGGATGTCGTGATCCGGTTCGCGGGAACCCAGGACCCGGCGACGCCGGCGCGCCTCGACGACCTCGGCATCCCCGACTTCGCCGTGCGCCCGGACCGCATCGAGGACGTGCTCCACATCATCCACCAGATGGGTGCCCTGACCGGAGCGCGCGCCGCCGCCGAGTCACTCGTCGCCGCGATCGAGGCCGGGTTGGACTCGATACGCGCCTCCGCCGCCGACCTCCCGCCGGTCCGCGTGGCATACGTCCTGGGTGGCGATCCCCCCTGGGTGGCAGGCCCCGGAACCTACATCGACGATCTCATCACGGTGGCCGGCGGCGTCAACGCGTTCGCGGATCTCTCCGCGCTGTACTCCGCGGTGAGCCCCGAGGAGTTCGTATCGCGGCGCATCGACGCGATCCTCATGCACGCGGGCTCCGATTTCGACCGGCGGCTTGCCCGGGGACGGCCCGTGCTCCTCGTTGGCGCGGCTGTCGAGATCCCCGGCCCCTCCGTCGTGGCCGCGGCCCGCGACATCGCACGCCTCCTGCGGAGTGTTTCCCGGTGAGGCGCGCAGCCTTGGCGCTGGCGCTCGGCGCGCTTCTGGTGCTCTCGATCGTACTCGGTGTCCGCTTCGGCTCTGTGCACCTGACGACGGCCGAAGCGCTCGCCGCGCTGACGGGCGGCGGCTCCCGGGTCAGCCGGATGATCGTCCTCGACCTCAGGCTACCGAGGACGCTCCTTGGTGCGCTCGTCGGCGGAGGGCTGGCGCTCGCCGGCGCGACATTCCAGGCGCTTCTCCGCAACCCCCTCGCGGAGCCGTACATCCTGGGCATCTCCGGCGGAGCCTCGGTCGGGGCGGTGCTCGTCCTGGCACTCGGGCTCGCTACGGTCGGATCGTGGATGCTCCCCGTGGCCGCGTTCGCGGGCGCGCTCCTGGCCATCGCGCTCGTCTTTCGTGTCGCATCCGCCTCGGGACGGGGGATGGACGTCCGCGTCCTGCTCCTGGCCGGCGTCGTGGTCGCGGCGTTCTTCAGCGCGTGCATCGCGTTCATCCTGTCGATCTCGGAAGCGCGTACCGTCCAGAGCGCGGTCCTCTGGATCATGGGTAGCCTGGCGGGCGCCGACTGGCAGAGCGTGACGCTCGCGGCCGCCTACACGCTTCCCGCGGGACTCCTGCTGCTGGCCCTGGCCCGGCCGCTGAACCTCATGGCCATCGGCGAGGAGACCGCCAGCTACCTGGGCGCCGACGTGCGACGCGTCAAGCTCGTGGCGTTCGCCGTAGCTTCGCTGATCACCGCGGCCGGGGTGGCCGTGGCGGGTGTGATCGGCTTCGTCGGGCTCGTCGTGCCACACGCAGTCCGCCTCCTGACGGGCACGGATCACCGGGCCCTGCTCCCGCTGTCCTTTCTGGCCGGCGCCGTCTTCCTGTCGCTCGCGGACCTCGCGGCCCGCCTCGTGCTCGCCCCGGCCGAGACGCCCGTCGGGGTGATCACCGCGTTCGTCGGCGTCCCGATCTTCCTCGTGCTCCTGCGGCGGAGCCTGGCCCGATGACCTTCGAAACGAAGGACCTCGTGGTGCGCTATCCGGGCACGGCGAGCCCCGTGCTCGACGGGGTGACGATGACGGTGCCCGAAGGAGCGCTCTACGCCGTTCTCGGCCCCAACGGCTCGGGCAAGTCGACGCTCTTGAAGGCGCTCATGGGCGTGATTCCCGTCGCGGCGGGCAGCGCCCTGGTCGGAGGGCGCCCGGCGAGCTCATGGAAGCGCCGGGAGATGGCGCGGGCCGTGGGCGCGGTGGCCCAGTCCGAGACGCTGACCTTTCCGCTCACGGTCCGCGAGCTCGTGGCGATGGGCCGCTACGCCCACCAGGGAGCCCTGAGCGCCGAGAGCCCGCACGACCGGCGCGCGATCGACGCGGCACTCGAAGCGTGCGACGTTACCGAGTTGGCCGAGCGCGATGCGACCACCCTGTCGGGCGGCGAGCTGCAGCGCGTTCGCATCGCGCGTGCGTTGGCGCAGGAGCCTTCGGCGCTCGTGCTGGACGAACCCACGGCCAGCCTGGACATCCGGCACGAGATGGCGATTCTCGAGTTGCTCGAGCACTCCGCCCGGCGGGGAATCACGGTGCTGCTGATCACGCACGGGCTGGACCTGGCCGCGCGTTACGCCGACCGGATGCTCCTCCTCGACCGGGGCAGGGTGGCGGCGGAGGGCGCCCCGGGAAAAGTCCTCGACGCGCGGACGCTGAGCGACGTGTACGGCTGGCCCGTTGCGGTGACCGACGACCACGTGACCGGTGTACCGCGCGTCATCCCCCTCGGTCGGACGACGGGCTCGCGGACTCCCGTGCCTCCCTCATGAGCCTCTCGTACGTCCGGTAGCGGCTCGCTGCGATCTCGCCGCGTTCCAGGGCGGCCTTCACCGAGCAGTCGGGCTCTTCGAGGTGGGCGCACCCACGGAATCGGCACAGTCCCAGGAAGGGCTCGAACTCCGGAAAGCAAGCCTCCAGCCGCCCCGGCTCCACCTGCCAGAGACCCACATCGCTGAAACCGGGCGTGTCGGCCACCCACCCCCCGCACTCGAGAGCGATCATGCGGGCGCTCACGGTCGTATGACGGCCGCGTCCCGCCTTCCGGCTCAACGCCCCCGTCGCGAGCCCCAGATGCGGATCCACCGCGTTCAGCAGGCTCGACTTTCCGGCCCCGGACGGTCCGATGAGCGCGGAGATGCCCCGGCACACGACCGACTCGAGGCCGTCCAGCCCCAACCCCGTCCGGACGCTGGTCAGGAGCACCTGGTATCCGACCCCCTCGTAGAGGCTGCGTAGCTCCTCCGCCACCTCGGCCGCTCCAGGCAGATCCACCTTGTTGATGACGAGCCTCGGGTGCAGGTCGCTCGCTTCGATGATGACGAGGAAGCGGTCCACGAGATCCGCCCGGACCGCCGGGGCGCGAGCCGCAACGACGACGAGCACGTGATCCAGGTTTGCCGCTACGACCTTGGCGCCCCGGCCGCCGGGTCCACGCCGTGCGAGCTCGTTCCTGCGCGGCTCGACGGACTCGACCGTCCACCCCTCGCCCGTGCCCGCCACTTCCACACGGTCTCCGATGACCACCCGGTCGCCGGTGCGCTGCTCGCGTTTCAACCGACCTCGCAACGCCGCGGCAATATCCGAACCGTCATCGAGGCGCACGCGGTACACGCCCCCACCGGCCTCGTGCACCGTACCGGCCGCTCGCACGGCCGGCCGCGGAGTCACGCCGCGAACGACTCCAGGGCGCTACCCTTCTCACCCTCGCGCAGACGGCGTAGCGCACGGTCGCGAAGCTGTCGGATCCGCTCCCGGGTTACCCCGAGCATCGTGCCGATCTCCTCGAGGGTGTGCTCGCGCTCGCCCTCCAGACCGAAGTACAGCCGGAGCACCTTGGCGTCGCGCGCTTCGAGCGTGCCCAGCGCCTCGGTAATCGCCTCGGTCAGCAGTCGGCTCTCGACCTCGATCTCGGGCTCGGCGGCCTCCTCGGTGATGAAACGCTCGACGAGCTGCGAATCCTCGCTATCGCCGATGGGGGCGTCGAGGCGGATCTCGGCGGCATTGAGCGTCTGAAGCGACTCGACGAGCTCGGGCGTGAGGTCGGTGGCCTTCCCGAGCTCCTCGGAGGTCGGCTCGCGCCCGAGCTCCTGCTTGAGGCGCTCCTTCTCCCTGAAGATACGGGCCAGGTCGCTGGCGCGGTTCAGCGGCACCCGGACCGCCCGGCCCTGGTTGGCCAGAGAGGCCAGGATGGCCTGGCGGATCCACCATACCGCGTACGAGATAAACTTCACGCCCTGCTCGGGGTCGAACTTCCGCGCGGCCGTGACGAGCCCGACGTTCCCCTCCTGGATCAGGTCGGTGAGCGACACACCCCGATTCTGGTACTTCTTGGCAACGCTGATGACGAACCGGAGATTCGCGCGTGCGAGCTCCTGGATCGCTTCCTCGTCGCCCTTCTGGGCCAGGGCGCCCAGCTCCTTCTCGCGATCGGGGGTGATGAGCTCGTGGCGGCTGACGTCCCTCAGGTACTGGTCGAGCGCGGTCTGCTCTTCGATGCTGGCGTCGAAGCCGGCCAGGAGGTTCTTCCCCTTGCGCTTCCGGCGGCGCGTGGTGGCGGCGGCCATCGATCTATACTCCTCCGATCCCGGCTCCCGGGGAACCGGCGGGTTTCTCTGCTTCGTGAGATATGCAGCCATTCAACGTGGGCGCGAAGGCCCCTACCGTCAAGGGTTCACCGCCCTGATAACCCCCACCCGGACGAAGGTTTCACGCGGCGCTGTCCGGGTCGTGGACGCTACACCGTACCCCACCCCGGACAGCGTCTGGTGGAACCCGCCTCCCGCCCGGGCGGACGGGTCGCCCCGTACATATGGGACCGGATTCGCCCCGGCGCCAGGGTCTTGTGCCGGACGGAACGAGCCATGTCCGGCACCGATCTACGAGGTCTCCATCGGACGCGTGATCCTCTCGAGGACCATCGCCCGCGGGATCTCCCTGCGATCCAGTGTGAACACCCTCAGAACCCGCGCGGTGGTGTACAGCTCCCGCGCCACCAGGGGCAGGTCCAGGATGCCCGGGAGACCTTCCCGGCCCATCCTCACCACCGACCCGTCGCGCCGCTCCACCAGGAGGTCGAGCTGGAACATCGCCCGCTTCCACGGGAAGTCGATGATGACCTCGCCGGGCTCGAGGCCAACCTCGGCCGCAAGCTCATCCTCGACCACCCGCTTCCAGGGAGAGTCTCCCACGGCCCAGTCCTCGACCTGGAGCCCCCGCAGGTCGGCGGCGGTGAGTTCGAGCGCACGCTTCGGCAGGCGTCGATGACGCAGCGCCGGCAGCCAACGAAGGGCCAGGCGCTCGGCCACCTCGCTGTCGTCCTCGTGGGCACGCCGCGTGATCTCGTAGAGGAGCTCCTCGTCCGTCGGCCCCACGAGCTCCTCGGAGTCGATCAGGCCGGCGCGCACCGCCTCTTCCACGATACGCTTGTACAGCGCCGTCGCGGCCCGGACACCGTGGTGCCAGTACACGTTCCGGAACATCTGGTACTTGGCGAAAAGGAGCGACTCCAGCGCCGCGACCGCCTTCTCGTGCACGCCGACCTCGTAGCGGCCGGACTCCGGATCGGCCACGAGCGCCAGTCCCTGCAACAGCCGGTCCACGTCCACCTCACCGTACGGCACGCCGCAGAAGCGCGCGTCTCGCCTCAGGTACTCCATCTTGTCCAGATCGAGGCCCCCGCTGACCAGGCCACCCAGGGAAACGCCGCTCTCTCCGCGTATCATCCGGTAGATCCGGTCGGCGGCGCCGAGGCCGAGGGGAGAGAGCGCCTCGCGCAGCTCCGGTGACGCGAAGAAGCGGCGACTGACCTCCTCGTGGTCCCCGGGAATGCCGTCACCTTCGAGCTCCTCGAGCGCATGCGAGAACGCGTAGTGGCCGATGTCGTGCAGGAGTGCGGCGTACGGCACGATCTCCTCTCCCTCCCAGACCTCGGGAGGCACGCCGCCGCGCTCGCGCAGGTGCCGCAGTGCGGTGACGGTCAGGTGATAGACCCCGAGCGCGTGATCGAAGCGCGTATGCGTGGCGCCCGGATAGACGAGATGGGCCAGCCCGAGCTGCCGGATGTAGCGGAGGCGCTGGAAGGCGGAGGTATCGATGATGCGCACCGCGGTGGGATCCAACCGGATCGTGTTCCACAGCGGATCCCGGATGATCTTGCCGTGACTCGGAGGATTCATGCCTGGAGAGTACCCGTCCGGCACACGGCGGGGCAATGTCCGTACGGGACGTCGTTCGCGCGCCGACTGTCGGGCGCGCACGCCGGCGTGTAGGTTGGCCCGAAGGAAATGCGAAAGTCCTCGAGCCCCGCCCGTGTCCGTGTACGCCAACCCCGCGCTGCGCGCCTACGTCGATGCCCGCGCCGAGAACCGCCTCGGGATCTACCGGATGTACGGCTCCGGCGGCGAGCTGCTGTACGTCGGCAAGTCGATCCGGGTCCGTGCGCGCCTCCTATCGTACTTCACAGCGGAGCGCGGCGAGAAGGCGGGGGAGCTGGTCCGGGAGGCCGAGCGGGTTACGTGGGAGTACCTCCCGAACGAGTTCGCCGCGCTCGTCGGCGAGATGAAGCTCATCCAGCGCTTTCGGCCGCGCTTCAACGTCGAGCACAAGCGCAGGCCGCACTATGCCTTCATCAAGGTCACCCGCGAGCGGGCGCCCCGAGTCATCCCCGTCACCCGCGTCGCCGACGACGGCGCCGAGTACTACGGGCCCTTTCCCGGAGTCGGGGAGCTGGCGCGCCTCGTGCTCGATCTCAGCCACGTGCTCGGCCTGCGCGACTGCCCGGGCGCGACGCGGGTGCGCTTCAACGACCAGCTCGAGATCTTCCCGGGACGCTCGCCGCCACTGTGCATGCGCGCGGACCTCGGCTCGTGTCTGGCTCCGTGCTGCGGACGGTCCTCCGCTCGCGAGTACGCACGGGCGGTGGCAACCGCGCGGAGCTTTCTCGAGGGGCGCGCTCGCGGGCCGTTGCGCGACGTCGACGAGGAGATGCGGCGCGCGGCCGCCCGGACGGACTTCGAGTACGCCGGGCTGTTGCGTGACCGAGCCGCGCGGCTCCGCCACTTCCGGGACCGACTCATGGCGTTCCGGGGCCGGGTCGAGGACCTGTCCTTCGTCTACCCCGTACCCGGCCACGCCGGGGACGACCGCGTCTACCTCATCCGCAAGGGATGCATCCGGCGCGAGCTGCCGTGGCCGACGAACCGGAGAGCACGCAGCCGGGTCGCACGTATCGTCGAGGACGTGTTCTCGAAGGCCGACGCCGACCCCTCCGCGCTGACGCCCGAAGAGGCGGCCGAGATCCTCCTCGTGGCGCGCTGGTTCCGCCTGCGGCCCCGCGAGCGGCGCCGCGTGGTCCCGCCCCGCCAGTGGCTGGAGGGGTGAGGGATGCGGCGCTCCGTCTCCGGTGCTCCGACGCCGCGGTCGAGATCCCCTACCGCACCGGCCTGAGCATGATCACCCGGTCCGTCACACCCTCGACGCGCCGCCGCGAATAGAAGGCGGGAAAGAACCGGTCGTTCGCCCAGTCGCGGAACAGGTCGCGGTAGTGCGGATCGTCCGGATTGCCGCTCTGCCCCGGCGTGTTCATCCCCACCGTGCGGTCCCAGTCACCGGTGTCGACGATGATCCGGAACGACGCCCCCGACGTCTGGTTCAGCCCGTTGCCGGTCATGTTGACCGTGGATCCGTTTCCGCCGCGCGGCAGCGGGCCCACCTCGAGCCTGCGTCGCGTGGCCTCGTCGACCGCCGCGCCGAGCGGGTGGCGCAGCGTAGCGTGGTGGTACTTCGCCTGTCCGTAGACCCACCCCTCCATGTCCGGCCCCAGCCGCTCGGTGAGCGTGCGGACCGCCGCCGCGAGAGCGTCGATCACGAGCGCGTCACGCGCCCTCATCGGGTGCTCGCCGAGCTCCCCCGGAGGGGCCATGAGCGTCTCGACGACCTTCGACAGCGACAGGGTGATGAGGTCGCGCGCCTCCTCCGGCACGAGCGCCGCGTTCACCCGCCGCCGCAGCTCCGTCTCCCACGCCTGGTAGATGCCCGCCGCGACCGAGCTCCGGTCCATGACGTCGTTCCACGCCAGGAGCAAGCGGCGGGCCTCCTCGACCCTCGCGTCCCCGGCCGGTACGCCTCGCAACAGTGGCACCAGCTCCCGTGCGGGGATCGACAGCTCGTCGGTCTGGAGCCGCATCATGTCCGCCATCGTGTGGCGACCGCCGCCGGCCAGCACCTCGTTGAGCCGGAGCCACCGGTACGGATCCGCCCACTCATAGCCCACGGCTTCCCGGTACGGGTAGTCCGGCGGCACCAGGTTGTTGTTCGCCGTGGCAAAGTATCCATCCGATGGATCGACTACGTGCGGCTTGGCCTTGATCGGCAGGTAGCCGTCCCACTCGAAGCGGCCGTCGCCCGGCACCGGCACCAGTCCGCTCCAGTTCCGGCGGATCGGCGCGATGCCCACCGCCTGCCATCCGATCGTCCCGTCACGGCCGGCCCAGACCATGTTCTCTCCGGGGATGTTGGAGTACGCGCACGCGTCGCGGAACTCGTCCCACGTCCTCGCCTGATCCATCCGGAGCGACGCGAGATACGGCGCGCCGCCGACCTCCATCCACGCCGCCCGGATCGCGTACGCCTTGTGCCGCTTGCGGTCCTGGAAGACCACCGGACCATGTCGGGTGTAGCGAAGCACGACGCTGCGCGGACGCGCCTCTCCCTTCACACGGATCTCGTCGTGGATCAGCGTCATCCGCTCCCAGCGTCCGCGGTAGCGGTACTCGTCGGGGTCCGCAGGATTCGTGTCGTACACGTAGAGGTCCTCGCCGTCCGTGCGGAACACGGTCAGGCCCCAAGCCCCGTACTCGTTGTGGCCGATCGAGATGCCCGGCAGGCTCGGCTCGCCCCCCCCGATGACGTTCCAGCCGGGCCCGTGCAGGTGGACCCAGTAGCGCAGGCTGGGCGCCGCTTGTACCCGGTGGGGATCGTTGGCCATGACCGGGTATCCGCTGGCGCTCAGGTGGCCGCTCACGACCCAGTTGTTGCTGCCCACGTCCGCGGACTCGTCCCAGGCGGGCGCCGCCGCGGCCATCGCCATCGCCCGCTCGAGCGCCTCGAACGCGCCGGGCTCACCGCGCCGCTCGGGCACGATGTCCTCGGGACGGAAGCGGATGGGCCGCCGGAAGGCGTTGTACCTGCCCAGCACGTCCTCGAAGAGGCCGTCCGGGTCGAGCGCGGGGTCGAGCGAGAGCTGGGGGTCGGCGGGCGCGAAGCTGCTCAGTTCCCTGACCTTCGCCGCTCCCAGCCGTGCCACGGCGCGGCCGATGCGCAGCTCCGAGCCGATGTTGCCCAGCAACCCCTGGTGCCGTGACACGACCACCGTCGGCGTCCACCGGCCCGGGCGGATCCCGAGCAGGCTGAACTCGATCGGAAGCAGTCCGGGGTCCCTCTGCGTCGCGGCGACATACGCGTTGATCCCGTCCACGTACGCCTGCACGATCTCCACGCCCCGGGGATGGTAGTGGCGCAGCTCCTGCTCCAGGTCGCGGCGGAACATGAAGAGCCGCGTGCCGATGTCGCGCTCCACTTCGCGGGGACCGAGGATCTCGGCCACCGTGCCGGTGGCCTGCCGCCGCCACATCTCGAGCTGGAAGAGTCGGTCGCGCGCCGCGTTCCACCCTTGCGCGAAGAAGAGGTCGTGCTCGGTCTCGGCATAGATGTGCGCCACGCCCCAGCGGTCCACCCGGATCTCCACGGAACGGTCGAGGCCCTTCAGGTCCAGGGTCGTGGTCCGCTGCGCCACGGCGGGCCGGGGAGCCAGCGCGAACGCCACGGTCAGCGTCACGGCCAGCGCCAGCGCGGCACCCGCGCCGCGGGAACCCTTTCGCGCACGATGGCGATCCGGTCGCGCACCGCGTCGATCCGTCCGCACACCGCGTCCCCCGCGCCGCCCCCCTGCACGGCCCCTTCCGATGTCCCGGCACGGTCTGCCGCGCCTCGTCGCGTCCGGCTCGGCTCCGATCACTTCGTCATTCCATGTCATGGCTCACCTACCACACGAGATGGAGGCGGCTCTGGCGGCGGTACACCCAGTGCCGCGCACCGTCCGCGTCCAGGTACGCCTCCTCCTCCTGCCGACAGCTTGCCGACTGGCCGCCCCATTCGGGAATCGGCGTCGTCGCCTGAAGCTCGATCGAGAACCAGGTCGACGGCTGAAGCACCGCGTCGCCCCGGACCGGCACCCCCTCCTGCGCGTCCCAGAGGCCGATCAGCGGTCCGGCGCCGTGGCCATGATCGCCGATCGGGTGAGAGTACACGGTACCGTCGATGCCCTCCTCCCGCATCTGCGCCAGCGTCCGCCTGAGCACCTCGTTGCCGGTCAGCCCGGGCTCCATGTGCGAGAGGAGGATGTCCTGGAGCCGGTTGGAGTTCCGCAGGCAGCGCCGCAGCCCCTCGGGAACCTCCCGCTCGCCGTCGCGCAGCACGTAGCCGAGGTGCTGCGTGTCGGTGTGCAGGCCCATCGCCACGACCCCGAAGTCGGTCCAGAGCAGGTCGCCCGGCTCGATGACGGTATCGCCTTCACCCACCCCCTTCATTCCCGCGCGCTGCACGCC
>Ga0114931_10005219_pt1 | contig 16056 bp, 19 predicted proteins | sample 2SBtaG_FD_89579 | JGI IMG/M metagenome (GOLD analysis project Ga0114931, IMG submission 89579) | Deep subsurface microbial communities from Kolumbo volcano to uncover new lineages of life (NeLLi) - 2SBTROV14_V59a metaG | ecosystem: Environmental > Aquatic > Marine > Volcanic | place: Kolumbo...
TGGATTCATAGCGGCAAAAGCCGGGACCGCTTCGAGGAAGAGGTCGCTCCCATTCTCCAGCAAAACTGCATCGGTTGCCATAACCCCCAGGCCAATCCGTCGCTGCCCAATCTGACCACGTACGAAGGGGTGATGGAAGTGGCCGCGGGCAAACCTGCGTCGCTGCCCAACTTGGTCAAGGTATCGCATATCCACCTGTTCGGCATCGCTTTTATTCTGTACTTGCTGGGCAAGATATTCATTTTGTGCGACATGAATGTCACCCTCAAACGAACCATCGTCATCATTCCTTTTTTGGCGATGCTGGTGGACATTCTTTCCTGGATTCCTGCCCGCAACAATCCTTTCTTTGCCTATGTCATCGTCGTCTCCGGTGGTGTGATGGGACTGTCCATGGGGGTTCAGATCCTCTTCAGCCTTTATCAGATGTGGCTGCATCCTTTCCATCCGGCCCTGAATATCCCCGCCGACGAGCAGGCAAGGGTGCTGGAATGCCAGGATGTCTTGCATCAGTATGGGTACGAGCTGATTCCGGAAGGAGAGGGATGGTTGGTGAAGGAGGGATTAACCAGCTGGCGGTTTCTCCATTCCACCGACGAATTGGAGGCCTATGTCGGTGAGATCAAGGCTCGATGTCAGGGGGATTGAGCGATGCTTGCCCGATGCTGGTGGAAATTGACGGTTGCGGCCGGTGCCACCGTCACGGCGGCTTCCATCGGTAGCCGTTTTCGGCCCGGCGAGTGGTACCAGAATCTGACCAAACCCCCGTTTACGCCTCCCGATTTCGTGTTCCCTCTGGTCTGGAGCGCGCTCTATGCCTTGATGGCGGTGGCTGCCTGGTTGGTTTGGACGGTGCCGGCAAGCCGCTTGCGCAATGTCGGATTGAGCTTGTTCTTTTTTCAGCTTGGGGCGAATGCCGCCTGGAGTTGGTTGTTTTTCGGATGTCATGCGATCGGTTGGGCTTTGCTCAATCTGGGCTTGCTGCTTGTGGTGGTAGGCGCTTGTGTGGCGGTCTTCGCTCGTCTCAAGTCCTTATCTGCCTACCTGATGGTGCCGTATCTTCTCTGGACCGGGTTTGCCGGCATTCTCAATTTTTGGATCTGGTTATTTAACGGATGATGCCCAGTCCCAGGATATTGACTACCATTCTCCCGTGCAGGATCCTCCAGCTTCTTCTGCAACACCGGCATCACCGAAGCCAGGCCGAGCATATTCCAGCCGCCGCACAGTAACAGTTTGGAACCCTCGCGATTGATCCTTGGCCTACCCGTTAGGGGCGATTCATCTGTGGACAATGCAGAGTCCATGGGTTCCAACCTCCGTTGGGTGAATATCCCGGGTCTGCTGCCTGGATAAGGAGAAGCCGAATTCCGGGCTGTTCCAATCGATATCCCCAACTCATCGAAACCTCCCGGGTTAGTCAGAGTTTCCCGGCGACATTGAGGGCACCCACCGAGGCCCCGATCAGGAAATCGGCCGAAATTCCTTCGGCCACCAGCGCCTTGAGCATCCCCACCTGGACTGCTCCAAGGCTGCCGCCACCGGCGAATACCAGCGCGGTTATGCTGCCCGTCCTGCTCACGGATGGCCTCGTCCGGCCCGGAAGATCTGGGTATCGGGATGGAAGGCGGCCCAGCCGAACCAGTAGGCGGTCACGCTGGGAATCTCCGTTTCGTCTGGCCCATACACCGTCGCGGTGTGATGGTGGGGATCGAAGCGCACCGTGATATCCCATCCGCCCACGCGATCATGCACGTCTCCTGTGGTCTTGGCCAGTTCCGTAAAGGGATAGGCCTTGGCTTGCCCATTCAGTAGCACTCCCACAGTCAATGCCTTGGGAGGGTAACGGTGGTCGCGGTGCGTCAGTGGAAAATAGATCCTGGGAGAGTTCCCGTAACCGCCATACGGATTGCGGCCGTAGTTGCGGCGATAGCCGGTTGCGGTGGAAAGGACCCGAGTGTCGGGGTGACGGGCGCGCCAGTCGGCCCAGGTGGTCGTGGTCATAGGCAGAGTTACCAGCCGGGCTCCCTTGTGGGCACCGTTGAGAGCAAGGTTCATCAGCTGAGACCATAGGGATTCGGTGCTGCGGTCGTACATCACCAGGTTGCTGTTGTAGAGCAGCCCGGAGGTTCCCAGATGGATCGTCTTCCCGTTGAGTCGGGCAAGATAGGCGATGCCGCTGCCAGTCAAAGGACAGTACGTCACGGCGACCGGCTCGGCGCCGAATTTATCGTTGACGATCTCGTGCCAGTTGAGGATATTGATGGGGTAGGCCTTGACAATACCGCTCCGGGAGATTCCCAGCACCCGGTCCTCATCGTCCAGGAAATCCGCCCCGTCCGCTTCGATGAAGCGGGGATGATCGATGGCAGGAATACCATCGCGTGGCGGGCCGCCGGAGCGGATATCGTGAGGGGGTATCGGCGCTCCCTCCAGATCAAAACCATTTTTCACCGGCGTTGTACAGCCTGCCAACGAGGTGGTCATCAGGACTGTTGCGAGGCACCAGCTCGTGGCAGCCTGGCATATCAGGGGATGCGGCGATAGGCGGCTATTGTCGCTGACTGTTGGGATGAGAGGTGAAGGAAACCGGGAAAGAAGACCAAAAAGAAGATTGAGTGCGGATTGCATGATGGCCTCCGGAGGATAAAATTCGACTTATCAAACGATGCCAGTCCTTCGGTAATCCGAATCCGCCAGGAAGGTTTAACCCGCGTCCAATGGATAAACTTGCCCTTCAAATCCGGCTTGCACCTCATCCGCCGGTTCAGAATTTCCCTGGTGGTACAAAACGAGAACAACTCGAGCAGCTTCTCGTAATAGTTCATAATTCCATCTTCGAACCGTTGCGGAAGTGGAAGGGAAATGAAGTGGTCGAGGTGTGACAAGCAAATCCATCATACACCCTTGCGCTGACCATGCGCCCCCCGGATATCTAATTGGTTTTCTTCAACAGGCGAAAACGCACGATTTTCTCCTGGATTTCCTCGCCGACCATTCGATACGTTGGATCGATTTCGATTGCCTCGGGGTAGCCCAGGTTCGGATTGCGCCTGACCATAAAGGCATCCGCGCCCCGCCGCCATAGATGATCCAGCCATTGGTTCATTTCATCGAGGGTGCGGAATGGCCGCAGTTTTGCCTTGTCGGTGAGCAACTCTCCGCTTTCCAGGTCTTCCACCTGGGCCACCGCACCGGCAAGGACATAGATCCGGACGGTGCGATGGGGACATTCGCACTCGCGTTTGAGGTCATAGACATAATCGGGCGGGCGGTTCTGCTCCCAGGTTTGCCTGGCGCTGGTTCCCAATTGGATTTGTTGCCACTCGACCCCGCTTTCGCTATAGCCAGAGGGCCTGGCCACCGTCAGGCCTGGAGGGAGCAACAAGAGGATGAAGACGAGCCAGCGACATCCCTCATCCCGGAACTTCCGGCATCTTTTGTAATGCATGGAATCATCCTCTTCCGGTCAATCAGTTCCACAGAGCCTGGGTGACCACCCTCAGCCCTTCCCGAGATAACGCTCGAAATCCTCACGGAAATATTTCAGCGCACTCTGCAACGGAGCCATGGCGCCTGGGGCCAGGGCACAGAAGGTGTTGCCGGGAGCCATCCATTCGATCATCTCCTCCAACAGCTTGAGGTCTTCCGGCTGGCCCTTGCCTTCGATCAGATCCTTCAACACGGTCTCGGTATAAGGCAGCCCGTCGCGGCAGGGGGTGCACCAGCCGCAAGATTCGCGGGCGAAGAAGGTTTCCAGGTTGAGCACCATCTTGACCGGGCAGGTCTGCTGGTCGAGCACGATCAGACAGCCGGTGCCCAGGCGGCTGCCGGCCTGCATCACCGAATCGAAAGCCAGGGGGACATCCAGATGCTCCGGCAGCAGGAAGTCGGTCGAGGCACCGCCCGGCTGGAAGGCGCGCAGCTCGTGACCGGAGCGCATCCCGCCGGCCTGGCCCTCGAGAATCTCGCGCGCCGTGGTGCCCAGCTGCAACTCCCACAACCCCGGATTGTTGACCGGCCCGCTGACACCGTAGAGCTTGGTGCCGCCATCCTCGCAGCGCGACAGAGACAGATACCATTCCGGCCCCAGGCGCATGATATGGGGCAGGTTGCACACCGTCTCCAGATTGTTGACCACGGTGGGCTGGCCGAACAGCCCGGCGGTCTGGGGGAAAGGGGGTTTGGCCCTAGGGGTGGGGCGCTTGCCTTCCAGGGCATTGAGGAGCGCGGTCTCCTCGCCACAGATGTAACGGCCACCGCTGACATGCAGATGGATGTCCAGGGCGTAGTCACGCCCCATCACCTTCCTTCCCAGAATTCCCTGCTGATAGGCTTCGTCGAGGGCCTGCTGGAGACAGCGGGCGGCGCGGTGGTATTCCCCGCGGATGAAGATGAAGGCGGTATGGGCGCCGATGGCATAGGCGCCGATGGCGGCGCCCTCGATCACCTGGTGGGGATCGCGCTCCATCAGCTCGCGATCCTTGAAGGTGCCCGGCTCCATCTCGTCGGCGTTGACGATGAAGTACTTGTCGCCGGGGGTCCTGGGGACGAAGGACCATTTCAGACCGGTGGGGAAACCGGCCCCGCCGTGGCCCCGCAGCCGTGCGTCCTGGACCCGTTTCTGCACGTTGTCACGGGGCATGGAGAGCGCCATCACCAGGCCGTCGTAGCCGCCGGCGGCATGATATTCCTTGAGCGATACCGGGCGGCCATCCTCACGGAAGCGTCCAGTCAAGGGTTTAGTCTCCATCGCCTTCCTCCAGCAACCCCTGCGGATCGGCAGGATCCAGGCCGGTCAGCAGACGCTCGTACACCATCGCCACCGGCGCCTGGTGACAGGCTCCCAGGCAGGGATGGGGGAGCAGGGTATAGGCGCCGTCTGAGGTGGTCTCCCCCTCCCCGATCCCCAGGCGCTCGCGCAGGGAGGCGGCCAGCCTGTCGGAACCCATCAGCCAGCAGCTGACGCTGTCGCAATAGCGGATCACCTTTCTGCCCACCGGTTTGCGGTGCAGCAGGGGATAGAAGGTGGCGAGGCTGTCGAGATAGGCCGGCGACAGATCCAGCACCCCGGCCACGGCCTCCAGCCGGGCGTCGTCGATCCAGCCGTGGCGCTGCTGGACGATGTACAGGGCATCGACCGCAGCCGCCTCGGGCCGTAGATATGTGTCCAGGGCCTTGCGGATGGCGGTGATCTCGTCGGGGGTAAGCGGGTTCGTGCTCATCGGTCCACATCCGCCATGACATAGTCGATACTGGCCAAAATGGCCACCAGGTCCGCGACCATCATACCGCGGGCCAGTCTGGGGATCATCTGCAGGTGGGCGAATGAAGGCGTGCGGATACGGGTGCGGTAGGACATCGTGTTGCCGTCGGAGATCAGATAATAGCCGTTCCACCCCTTGGTAGCCTCCACCACCGCGAAGGTCTCGCCTACCGGCATCACCGGCCCCCAACTGACGCTCAAGAAATGCTGGATCAGGGTCTCGATATCGTGCAGGGTCCGGTCCTTGGGGGGCGGCACCGCCAGGGGATGGTCGGCCTTGTAGGACCCAGCGGGCATGTGGTCGACGCACTGACGCAGGATCCTGAGGCTCTGGCGGATCTCTTCCGCCCTGACCCGGCAACGGTCGTAGCAGTCGCCCCGGCTGCCGGTGGGAATGTCGAATTCGAACTGATCATAGCCGCTGTAGGGCCTAACCTTGCGCAGATCCCAGGCCAGGCCGGTGGCTCTGAGTCCCGGGCCGGTCACGCCCCAGTCGATGGCATCACCGGTGTTGTAGGCACCGATGCCCCGGGTGCGGTGTTTGAGGATGGCGTTGTCGAGCACCAGCCGGTCGTACTCGTCCATACGCCTGGGCATCCATTCGAGCAGCTCCTCGAGCAGCTTCTCCCAGCCCTGCGGAAGATCCCACGCCACCCCCCCAATGCGAAAATAGCTGGCGTGCATGCGCGCCCCGGAAATCGCCTGGGTGATGTCGAACACCTTCTCGCGGTCGACGAACATGTAGAAGATCGGCGACAACTGCCCCAGATCCTGGGCGAAGGTGCCGTAGAAGAGGAGATGGCTGGCGATGCGGTAGAGTTCCGACAGCATCACCCGAATCACCTGGGCGCGGGGTGGGACCTCGATACCTGCGAGCTGTTCCAGCGCCATCACATAGGGCAGGTTGTTGAGGGCTCCGCCCAGATAGTCTATGCGGTCGGTATAGGGAATATAGCTGTGCCAACTCTGGCGTTCCCCCATCTTTTCGGCGCCGCGGTGGTGATAGCCGATGTCGGGCAGCGCATCGACGATCTCCTCGCTGTCCAGTTGCAGAGCCACCCGGAACACCCCATGGGTACTTGGATGGTTGGGACCGACATTGAGAAACAGATAGTCGTAGTCGTCATCCGGGGGCTGTTCGAAGCCCCATTCGGCAGGATCGAAACGCAACGACTCCTGCTCGCGCCACCGCTCCTCCTCGGAGAGGTGAAAAGGTCCGGCCTCGGTGGCGCGGGCCGGATGGTCCTTGCGCAGGGGATGACCTTCCCAGAAAGGAGGCAACAGGATGCGGCGAAGATCCGGATGGCCATGAAAACGGATGCCGAACAGGTCCCATACTTCGCGTTCGTACCAGTTGGCGGCGGGCCACACCGGGGTCACCGAAGGCAATTCCGGCGCCTCCCCCCTCAGCGGTACCTTGAGGCGCAGGAAATCGCTCCGCTCGAAGGAATAGAACAGATAGACCACGCTGAAGTCTGCCTCAGGCAGACCGTCCCGGTGGCAGCGCCAGCGTTCGTCCACTGCGGTCAGGTCGAACAACATCCGGTAGGGGGCCGGGATCTCCTGTTTGAGGTAGGTCAACGCCCGAATAAGTTTTTCTTTCGGCAACCACAGGGTGGGAATGGCATCGGCGCAGGTCTGGGATTGAAAACCTTCGGGGCCGAAACGCGCCTCCAGTTCGTTCAGGGGATCGGCGTTCATTCCAGACGGTCAGGATCGGGCAGGTATTTGACTTGGCGGCGTTGGGGCGTTGCGGCATCGCGCCGGCTCACCGGCGGGGCCTTTTCCACCCCTTGGGGGCCCACTACCCAGCTCAGGGGACGTTTTTCCTCGCCGACCGCCTCCTGCAGCAGCATCAACCCCTGCAGCAGGGCATCGGGGCGCGGCGGACAGCCGGGAACGTAGACATCCACTGGAAGGAAACTATCGACCCCCTGGACCACGCTGTAGATGTCGTACATGCCGCCGGAATTGGCACACGAACCCATGGAGATCACCCATTTAGGCTCCATCATCTGTTCGTAGAGATGGGCCAGCACCGGCGCCATCTTGCGGAACACCGTCCCCGAAATCACGATCAGGTCGGCCTGGCGGGGGCTGGCGCGGATCACCTCGGAACCGAAACGGGCGATATCGAAACGCGGGGTGAACACGGTGGCCATCTCCACATAACAGCAAGACAGGCCGAAATTGTAAGGCCACAGGGAATTCTTGCGGCTCCAGGCGATCAGGTCCTCGAGCCTGGCCATGACCAGGCTCGGCCGCACCAGCGACTCCTGGGCGTCGGCCTGTCCCGGCTGCGGGGCGGAGTCTGCGTCCGCCCGGGTGATCGACCAGCGCATCAGTTCTGCTCCACTTTTTGCTGGCGCGGGGTACGCCAATCCAGGGCCCCCAACCGCCACAGATAGATCAGCGCCGCCAGCAGAATAAGAATGAACACGCTCATCGCCACAAAGCCACCAGGGCCACTCTCCTTCAGCGCCACCGCCCAAGCGAAAACGAACACTGCCTCCAGATCGAAGACCACGAAGAACACCGCCATGCGGTAGAAGGGCACATACATCCGCATCGGCAGGGTGCCAGCAGGAAGAATGCCGGATTCGAATGGGGTCGCGGTCGCCCGGGTACGCCGACGGTTCCCCAATAACCACGGCAGCAGAAGCATCACGGTGACTACGAGGATGGAAAACCCGAAGTACATCAGCAGGGGCTCGATGGCAGGGGCCAGAGAGGCAGCGGGCATGGGCGATCTCCTACAGATTCAGCCTTGGATCAGATTATCAAACTCTCGCGCAAACCGCCATGCTGTCGAGACAATCCCCCGAGGCCCAGTCCTGACGTTTTCACTCAGGGCTCCGTCATCTAGCCCGGAGATTTCATGAATTTGTGCCGCTATGGCGCAGGAGATTGGTTCCACAAGGAAACTCCTGAAGGAGTGGCGTATCGGTGATGACGGCCGACTGAGGGAATATTTCTTGTGGAGACAAGAGAAAAGTGCTGCCGCCAGAAGACGACAGGCCTGACGCTCACTTGGTAGCGATGGGCGGCAGACTCTTCAGGTATTCGACGATGGCGCGCAGATCGTGCTCCGGCGATGGACGATTGACTGGGCAAAGAGTGTCGAGATAGGCCTTCAGTACCCGTAGATCGTCGTCGTGCATGTGGGTGAAAGAGGTGTAGGGAAAGGCGGGATAGTAAGGAGTTCCCTGCAAGGTAGTCCCAGACCCACGTCATTCAAATCTGCTTTCTTCCAGGATCATCTGATACTATCCCGGCAACCGGTCCGCCAATTGAGTGAGTGTGGTAACACGACACTCCGGTGCCTCTGCCAGAAGATACTCCTGCTTACCGGGGCGCTGGAGGAATGCCGCCCGCGAACCAGCCCACAGGGCGCCAGCAACATCCCAGCCATGGGCCGCCACCAGCAGGCACTCGTGTACTTCCACCCCCATCCGCCGCGCCGCCCAGCGGTAGGTGTGCGGATGAGGCTTGAAGAAGGCCACGGTCTCCACTGACAACAACGCCTCGAAATATCCCCCCAGACCGGCGTGAGTCAACTGAGATTCGAGCATGGCCTGGGATGAATTGCTCAAGACGGCGAGACGGTAACCCATCTGCCCGAGTCGTTTCAGGGCCGGCCTCACATCCGCATACGCAGGCAACCACGCCATCGGTGCCAGCGTCCGCCGGGCCAGATCTGCGGAAAGTTCGATCCCGTGACTTGCGGCCACCATCTGAAGTACTGCGGCACCAATCTCGTGGAAGTCCCGGTAACGGTCGCTCACCGTGGCCACCAGACTGTGGTGCAGCAGGGAGGTGAACCACAGGGGCACAAGCTCGTCACGTCCGCCGAGCGCACTGCGGATGGAAACTTTGAGCGGCGCCAGATCCAGAAGGGTTTCGTTGACGTCGAACAGCAGGACCTTCGGCCGTTGAGGGCTCATCGTTGCCTCCTTTAAAAAGTTCCACTCAGTGCTCATTCCCCATTCAAAGACCAATCGTATGTGGAAGTCGCTTGCTTGTCTTACGTGTAATTCTGGTTACCCTCATCCGGGATGCGAATATTCTTTATCCGAAGGACCCAACACTCTCATGATATCTTTTATCTCCTGGGATAAAAGATTGTAGGAAACAGCCATGCTACGAACAGGCATCCTCGCCACAGGCATCGTTCTGCTTTCGGCTGGCACCCTAAGCCACGCGGAAGTAACATTGGAGGGAATGGTCATCACGGCTGAGCCGGAGATTGGCAATCGTCTCCGGGTTGATGCCCGGCGGAGCATGAATGGCAGCACCCTGGGCGCTGCCTTGAAGAGCCAACCCGGGGTCGTCAATCAGTCCTTCGGCCCGGGCGTGGGCAGGCCGGTCATTCGAGGCCAATCTGGAAGCCGGGTCAGGATTCTGCAAAACTCTCTGGGAGTCAACGATCTGTCCTCGGTCAGCCCTGATCATGCCGCAGCACTGGAACCTCTCCTGGCCGGCGATATTGAACTTCTGCAGGGACCTTTCACGTTACGCTATGCCAGTGGACAGGTCGGAGGCGTCATCAATGTCCACGATGGCCGGATTCCTGAATCCCTGCCTGGGAAGCCACTGGAATTCATTGGACAGTATCGCTTCGATTCCACCAACCTTGAACACGCGGGCATCGCCCGCATCGATGGCGGTTGGGGTCCATTGGCCCTTCACCTCGAAGGTTTGCGGCGTAGCTCAGATGATCTTCACACCGGAAACGGTGTTCTGGAACATACTGGTGGTAACAGCCGTTCGGGAAGCGCCGGTCTTTCCTGGGTTGGACAGATGGGATTTTTCGGTGGCGCGGTCAATCGCCTGGAGAACAAATATGGCGTACCCACCTTCGATGGCGCCAAAGTCGACATCGACCTCAAAAAAACCCGCTATGACCTTCGCAGTGAATGGTTCGATCCCTTCCCGGTTGCCGAAAATCTGCGCCTGGCCTTCGGTCATACGGATTACCGCCATGTGGAGATTGAAAATGGCCAACGAGGCACTCTCTGGACCCGGCGCAGTTATGAAAGCCGGGTGGAACTGACCCAGCGACCTGTGGGGAGACTGACAGGAAGCTGGGGTTTCCAGTCCCGTCATTCACAGCTGGCCGCCATTGGCGAGGAAGCCATCGTGCCCCGTACCGATACGACCAATTACGCGGGGTTTATCAACGAATCAGTGAAATGGGGGGCAATTAACTATGCAGCGGGGCTGCGGGTGGAACATCAGACGACGTAGGCAGAAGACCATCCACGGCGCCACGATCTTCCTGTCAGCGGCGCATTGAGCGCGACCTGGCAGGTCAATGACCGCCAGCGGATTTCCCTGTCCTTCACCTCCACCCAACGCGCCCCCCAGGCCCAGGAGTTGTATTCCTTCGGCGCCCATACCGCCACCCAGAGTTTCGAAATCGGCAACCCCAACCTGAAAATGGAACATTCCCACCAACTTGAACTGCACTACCACTTCGACCACAACCGCTTCCTGGCGGAAATCAGCTTGTTCCACTATTGGGTGAATGACTATATCTTCTTCGGCGCCACAGGAACCACGGAAGCGGAATCCGGCCTGCCTGTCTTTACTGCCAGACAGAGTGACGCCAGCTTCACAGGTTTCGAGGCTCAACTCACCTTGCCTCTGCTCTCCCTAGGTGGCGGCGATCTTGACCTGAACCTATTTGGCGACCTGACGCGGGGCCGGTTCGACAGGGGTGGTGATGTTCCAAGGATGCCTCCCCTCAGATATGGACTGGCTTTGAATTACCAGCGGGAAGCCGCCAACCTCTTTCTGCGCCTGACCCGCACCAGGCCCCAGAAACATCCAGGAAGGCTGGAAGCCTCCACGCCGGGGTTTGTACTCTTGAACATTGGCGGAGAATATGAAATCAACCTCCACAAACAGGCCCATCTGACCTTTTTCGCCCAAGGCACCAACCTGCTTGATCAAACCATCCGTAATTCCACATCATTTCTCCGCACCATCGCCCCTGAACCTGGCAGAGGGGTCCAGACAGGCGTTAGGATTAAATTATAAGCAGCCAGCAACCATCAGGGGTGCACTTGGTCTGCCCCAAAAGAGCTAGAGGTACTGGCTTCGTGTCTCCAAGGCGTGGAAAATGAGATTGATTGAAAAAGTGATGATAGAAATTAAAGAACTGACCCCACTTTCTTAAGGAGCAATCGGTGAAAACAACAACCGGCACATTGATCGTCGTGATTTTATTGAGTACATGCATCCCGGGTTGCTCGAGTATCCGGGCGAGAAACGGCTCTTCGGCCCAGCAATGGAACGTCTACCCAGGGACACGCCAGGATGTGCAGGAAATAGGAGAAATCGTGAGCGGGCAACGAAAGGATCCGCTCTGGGTCCAGGCGATAGTCACCACCATTCTGCTCGTCGATCTTCCTGTCTCCAGCCTTTTCGATACCTTGGCAGCCCCCTATGATCTTTATCGCAATCACCGGCCAGGCCAGGCATCTGCCGAGGCGGGGAAGGAAGGAGACTGACCCGGTTATACGGGCCGCCATTGATGGATGCATTCCCCGGTGTCCCTGTTTCCCCGACCGCGATGATTCAGCCACGTGATATTTCCCCCTCATGCGACCTCTCGACACCTTGCGACTGATTCTCGGCTCAGTCAAAGCCTATGGCAGCCGAAGTTTTCTCACCGCGCTGGGGATCGCCATCGGTATCGCGGCGGTGGTGCTGCTCACTTCCATCGGCGGCGGGGTGCACCGTTTCGTGCTCGAGCAGTTCACCCAATTCGGTACTCATCTGATTGCCGTCACCCCTGGAAAGACTCAGACCTTCGGCCTCTCAGGGGCACTGATCGCGACCGTCCGGCCACTGACGGTGGAAGACGCCATGGCCCTGCGGCACCTGCCCCAGGCCAAGGGTATCGTGCCGATGGTGATGGGTAACGTGGAGATCGAGGGTGGAGGCCACAATCGCCGCACCACGCTTTTCGGTGTCGGTCCGGACATGCCCGGGGTATGGCGGATCCCGGTTGCCAGCGGCCGTTTTCTTCCCCCTGGCAACCGCCCCCTGGCGGCGCTGGGCGCCACCGTGCGGAGGGAACTGTTCGGCAGCGGGCCGGTACTGGGACAGCGGCTGCGGATTGCCGGAGAAGGCTACCGCATCGTCGCGGTCATGGCCCCCAAAGGAAAGATGCTGGGCTTCGATCTGGACGATGCCGTCTACGTTCCGGTCAGAAGGGCGCTGGATCTCTTCGAGCGGGACGGGCTGATGGAAATCGACATCCTCTACGATCCCGACGTCGCCAGCACCCGGATGGCGGCCAAGGTGCGCAGACTGTTGAAGCTCCGTCACGGCCGCGAGGATTTCACCATCACCACCCAGGACCAGATGCTCGAGTCCCTGGGCTCGGTGCTCAGTGTGCTCACCCTCGCAGTCGGCGCGCTGGGTGGTATCTCCCTGGTGGTGGGGGGCGTCGGTATCCTGACCATCCAGACCGTCGCCATCAGCGAACGGCGCTTCGAAATCGGCCTGCTCCGGGCGCTGGGCGCCCGCCGCGCTCAAATCATCAGCCTGTTTCTGGGCGAAGCGGTGCTGCTGGCGATGCTTGGGGGGCTGGGCGGGCTGATACTGGGTGGGGGAGGAACCGGGTTGATCGCCTGGCTGATACCGGAACTGCCCGCCCACCTGCAATGGGGATACGTGATTGCCGCCGAAGGGGTGGCGGCGGTGATCGGACTGACCTCAGGCGCGCTCCCCGCTCTCCACGCAGCACAGCTGGACCCCATCACAGCGCTGCGGGCCGAATAAGCCGGAGTCAGCCGCCGAAGTCGTCGAAGAAGATGTTGTCCCGCTCCACCCCCAGATCCTCCAGGAGGGTCAGAACCGCCCTGAGCATGGGCGGTGGTCCACACAAATAGTAATCGCACTCCTCGGGCGCGGGATGATGCTTCAGATAGAGATCATGGAGCACCTGATGAATGAAACCGACCGGCCCCTGCCAGCCGTCCTCCGGCAGGGGCTCGGACAGGGCCACCCGCCACTGGAAGTGCTGGTGTTCCCGCGCCAGGCGCTCGAAAAGGTCGGTATAGAACAATTCCCTCAGGCTGCGGGCCCCGTACCAGAAGGAGAGCTTCCGCCGGCTACGGACCCTCTCCAGCTGATCGACGATCATCGAACGCAGCGGCGCCATGCCCGCCCCCCCACCGACAAAGATCATCTCGGTCTCCCGCTCGCGGACATGGAAGTCACCGAAGGGGCCGGAGATTTTGACCTTCTCCCCGGGTTTCAGGGAAAACACAAAAGACGAAACCTTCCCGGGCGGGATCGTGGGTTCCTCCCTCGGGGGCAGGGCCAGGCGGACATTGAGACGGATCCGATTGCCCTCGGCCGGGGCATTGGCCATGGAATAGGCGCGGCTGGTTGGACGCTGGAGGGTAATCTGGTACCGCCACCAGCCACCACGGTCCCAGACGGAACGAAAGGGTTGCCCGATGTCGAAATCGGCGAAGCGGATCTGCCCCCGCCCCGCCTGGAGAAGAATGAACTGACCGACGCGAAAACGCAAAGGGGGGTCAGAGGGCAGCTCTATCACGGGTTCTTTGATCAAAGGGGTGAGATTGCGGTTGGATATCACCTCCCCCAGCCACTCGTTGGAGCCAAGGATCTCCAGGGGTATCTCGACCTTGAGCGGTCTTTTGAGCGGAATCTGGCAGCTCAGACGATAGCCTTCGGCAATCTCCCTGCCTGACAGTTTGGAGCGCTCCGTGGGCAACAGGGGGCCCGCACCTTCCACCCTCAAGCGGCACTGGCCGCACGTTCCCTGCCCTCCACAGGCAGAGGGGACGTGGATCCCCTGTTCCATCAGGGCGAACATCAGCTTGCTTCCGGCCCGGATGCGGATCTCCCGGTCGTCGTTGATGCGCACCGCAATTTGACCGTGAGGGGCGAGAAACCGATGGGCAATCAGAATCATCAGACTGAGCACCAACACCAAGGTCACGAAAACCGACACCCCCAGGAGGATCAGATGACCTTTAGCCTCCAGCAGCATCGCCAGCTGGGACAAAAACCGGGCGATCGATTGAACCAGCTCCCCGGCTCCGTTCATCAGCCACCCCCTGTCCTTTGCCGCAACCTCTCCAGATAAGGCCCGTAGCCATCAGGCCCCAGCCAGTACCGCACCAAATGATCGACCGCGCGGGTGGTCAGGGTCGCGCCGCTGAGCCCCTCGACCTGAGTGGAGGAAGACGGGTCGACCGGCCCCTTGACCACCTTGATGACCACCTTACCCCGGGAATCGAAGGCCTGTTTGCCACCCCACTGGGACTGCCAACGGGGATTGGTGATCTCTCCTCCCAAGCCGGGTGTCTCGCCCTGCTGAAAAAAACGGATGCCGTAAATAGTGGTCAGATCGTTTTCCAGCGCAAGATAGCCTTGAAGGGTGGACCACAGTCCCTTGCCGACAATCAAAAGGATGACTTTCTCCAGTCCCTCTGCCCCATGGACCAGATAGACCGGCATCAGGCGGGGCTTTCGTTTCAGGCCGATGGGACTGTCGGGTATCGGCTGGGAATACTCCGGCTCTTTCGAGGCGATGACAAAATCGAACTGGTCGGGATGAACGAACCCCGGCAACCCGGCAGGATCGACCTCTTCACCAGTCTCCAGATTCACCAGCAGCGGAGTGATCCGTTCCCGGTAACGGGAGATCAGATCCGTGCTCCCCCCTTCGATTCCCACCACTTCCAGCACATGACGGACCCTTTCCAGAAAGAGGTTCTGGCGCTGACGGTCCTCCAGAAGGACGGACGTGGTGGTCACCAGAAAGGAACACACCAGACTGACACTCATCACCACCACCAGCGTCTTCAGCATGGAATGGACCCTCCAGGGGAGGTTAGCCGGATTTTGCGAAGACCGGAAAATGGCGAAACAGCAGGCCTTGCCATCCAGGAAAAAAAGGGCAGCCCCGGGGCTGCCCTTGCGACGGCAGAATCAACGCCGCCGGACTCGTTTGCTTTTGTTGGCTCGTTGTCGGTTACTGCTGGCCATGGTGGCTTCGACTTCCTCTGCCAGGGCATGCAGATCGTCATCCCCGCCGCCGACGGATGAGGACTCGCTGGCCGATGGACTCTCTGCCGTGTCCTTGGCAAGGCTGACAGGTTCGGCATCCTGCGGGGTGGCTTCGTCTTCTTTCCTGGTGGACAACCAGAAGACCAGCCCAAACAACCCCAGGGCGAGCACCAATATGCCATAGGGAGGCGATGAATCGGAAATGGTACCCGACGGACGCACATGAGCTGCGGTGATGTCCCTTCCCCCAGTGGTTGCCGCCTGTGCCGGCTCGGATCCGGCGGACTCATTGGCCACCAGCGGTCCCGTCGATTCGATCAACTCGGGATCCTGGAAGAGGACCTGGGGGGTGAAACTGGCCGCCGGATAACGGCTGTCATTTGGGCTGGTTTCAACCGGAACGGCAGCATTCCCGGCGGGAGCGCCGCTCTCCGAACTCTGATAGATCACTTGGGGTTCGAAAGCGGCCGCGGGATACTTTTCCTCAGCCTGGAGCGGGGCCGAGCCCAGCAGCAGAATCGCCATGACGGCCTGTAACAGGATTGGATGACGCATAAAACCTTACTCCCTTGCTAGTTATTTTCGGAAACCGTGTTATCAAGAGAAACAACGATTATCAAGGATAAGCTGCATTCCGTCTCGAAGCAATGCCTTGACTGGCGGCCTGGAAAATCTCTTCTACACTTTTCTGATAGAAAGAACCTAGGGAGGTTATCCGAAGATGCGTGCAA
>Ga0114931_10005220_pt1 | contig 16052 bp, 10 predicted proteins | sample 2SBtaG_FD_89579 | JGI IMG/M metagenome (GOLD analysis project Ga0114931, IMG submission 89579) | Deep subsurface microbial communities from Kolumbo volcano to uncover new lineages of life (NeLLi) - 2SBTROV14_V59a metaG | ecosystem: Environmental > Aquatic > Marine > Volcanic | place: Kolumbo...
CCTCTTCTTGTGTGTTTTACAACTGACGTACTAGCACTAAAACCTGAGCTTGTTTTTTGCAATAACACAACAATACTTAACAACAATGCTATAACAATTTGAATTATTAGTAAAATATTATTCATCTTTTCTTTTTTGACTCTACAAAAACCATATTCTTTACAAATTTATATAACAAAGCAAAGATTATTATAAAAATAAATCTATCAAACGATACCTGGGGGATAATTATACCCATAAAATTAGTTTGATTAAAGAAAAAAGAATTAAACGATGCAAAAGGGATAATATTTAATAATAGTATGAAAGATAATATAAAAAGAATATTTTTTAGTTGACCAAATACTAAAAATTAAATGGGTATAGTATCAGGTTTACTGGAGGGAGTATAAACATCTCAATAACTACCAAAAATGTTACAAAAATTAGCAAATTGGTAATACTTGATATTGACACGTTATAAAAACAAATATCTAGTAAACTTAATGTTGTAAAGGTAAATGCAAAATTTTTTAAAAATTTTATTATCATATTACGATTTCATTGACTTAGACCTTAACTTTATGAAAAGTGATTGCAAATCTATGTGCTTCGTTTCTAAGTCTTTGTAATAATTTTAGTTCAGGTGCATTTATATTTAAAGTAATTAGTTGAAATTCATTTTTATCTAAAATTATTATTGTTTCTTCTTTTTTTGCCAAACTAATTACAGGAATATTAATTTCCAACTTTTCTAACACTTTTTTTACGCTACTTAGTTGTCCTTTACCACCATCTATAACTAATAAATTTGGAAATGTCCAATTATTGTTAAACCTTCTTGTAACTGCCTCTTGCATCATTAAAAAATCATCAGGAGTACTTTTAACTCTAATTTTAAATTTTCTGTATTCAGATTTATCTAATCTACCATTAGTTGCAACAACCATAGAGGCTGTAGGGTTTGTTCCTTGTATGTTTGAAATATCAAAACACTCTATTCTTTTAGGAATTTTAACTAAAGCTGGAATTAAATTCTTTAAATTATAAAGTGCTTGAAAATTTATATCTTCAATTAAATTAGGATTTTCTATATATTTTTCAACATCTCTATTTTTTTGACGTAAATAGTAAAGTTTTTCTAGTCTATCTCTGTAGATTTGGGCAGTTTCATAATCTTTTTTCTTACTTGAGATTATCATTTGATGTTTTAAATCTGTTATTACTTTTGAAGATTTACCACTAAGTAATTTTTTAAACTGACCTATAGAGCGCCTATATTCTGTTGGAGAAACGTTTGAAATACATGGAGCCATACATAAACCAATATCTCCAAATAAACATGCCTTTTTCTTTTTTTGATAAAGATTGTATTTAATTTTAGAGCAATCTCTATATTTAAATGTTTTTCTAAATTGTCGCAATACATCATCTACATATGTTCCAGATGGATAAGGACCAAAATAGTTAGAACCAGGATTAGTTTGTTTTCTTGATGTAATTACTTTTGGTATAACTTCTAGTTTTGATTTTTCATTTGGCATAATATATTTTACTTTTTCATTTTTAATTTCAATATATTTGTAGAATTTATCATCTTTTAAAAGCACATTATATTTGGGTTTTAATCGTTTTATAAATTCAGCTTCTAAAAGCAATGCCTCAACCTCTGATTCTGTTTCTATAATCTCTAAATCAGTAATATTTTCAACCAATTTAAGTGTTTTAGGTCCAAGTTCTAAATCTTTCTGAAAGTAGCTTTTCACTCTATTTGCAAGATTAATTGCTTTCCCCACATATATCACCTTGCCATTTTTATCTTTATATTTATAAACACCACAAGATTTAGGTAAATTTTTTATTTTAGTCTTTAATTTGTTGTTCATTTAATATGCTTTATAATTACTATTGTTTATGAAAAAGATCATCTTACTTAGTATTATATTTTTTGCATTTAGCTACACGTCAGTTTATGCAAATGATTTTTCTACTAGTTACATTATAAACTATACAGTAGATGAAAATGCTAACACCAAAGTAGAATACAATATTGACCTAGAAAATCTAACAAGTGACTACTATGCAACTGAATATACATTAGGTTTAGCAGAAGATAATATCTCTAATATAGTTGCAACGCAAGATGGGGAAAAGGTAGATGCAGTAACAAATATTAAAAATGATAAAACTGAAGTTACTTTAAAATTAGTAAAAAGTGTAGTAGGAAAAGGTAAATCTACTAAGTTGCATTTGCAATTTAACTCAGACAAACTACTAATTAAAAAAGGTTCTGTTTTTGAACTTACAATTCCTAAACTTGAAGCTACTGAAACTTTAAAATCATATAAAGTAATCGTTAATGTTCATAATTTAATTGGTAATGAATTGTATATATTTCCTAAACCAACGTTAATAACAAAAAAAAATGATTATAAGGTATTTGAGTTTTCTAATAAAAATTTTAAAGGAGAAGGAATAAATGCTGTTTTTGGAGAGTTTCAACTTTTTAATGTAAACCTTAAATATCATCTTAAAAACCCAACAAATCAAAAGGTTAAACAAGATATTACAATTCCTCCTGATATTAGAGGAAGACAAAATGTTGTTATCAAAAGTATATCTAAAATCCCAAATTATGTTTATTCTGATGCTGATGGTAATTATTTTGCAGAATATTACTTAGAGCCATCTGAAGAAAAACTTATTAAGTTAAATTTAGAAGTTAAGGTACTTAATATCCCTTATAAAGAAAACTTAGATAACTTTAAAATATATACTAGTTCACAGCCTTTTTGGGAGAAAGATTCTGCAATTGTAAAACAAACACTAAACAATCTTAATCTTAATTTGAAAAACACAAATAAAGAAAATGCAAAAATAATTTTCCAATATGTAATAAGTAATTTAAATTATAATTTAGATAAAGCCAAAAACAGTAACATTGAGAGAGAAGGAGTTGAGTATGCTCTTAATAATCCTAATGATTCAGTTTGCATGGAATTTACTGATAGTTTCATTACCTTAGCCAGAGCATATGGAATACCTGCAAGAGAGATAAATGGATATGCATATGCGTCTGGCGCAAGTGATAAACCTTTATCTTTACGTTTATCAAGTTCTAATGATGTATTACATTCTTGGGCTGAGTATTATTCTAAAACTGATGGTTGGATACAAGTTGACCCTACGTGGGCATCTACTTCGGGGCTAGATTTTTTCTCACAATTTGATACTAACCATATTACCTTTGTTACCCATGGAATAAATTCTAGTTACCCATACCCTGCAGGGAGTTATAAAGTTAATCCAAAAGAAGATAATTTTATCAATGTAAAATATATTTCAGAGCAAACCGTACCAGTAGAATATAAATTTGAAGCAAGAAAAGTTTTAAAACCTGATTTAATAGACATGTTACAACTTAAAACAAAAGTTATACTTGTAAATAAAAGTAATACCTCAGTTTATAATGTAAAAATTGGTGATAATGAGGTTAAAGTACTTCCTCCTTTTGCGCAAGTAAATTTAAAAAGTACAAATTCACCTAATATATCTTTTAAAACCTTTACTGGAAAACAAATTAACTCTGTTGTTGTAATTGAAAATAATATGTATTTATCTAAGTTTCTTTTACCTTTTATTTCATTTTTTGTTGCTTTAATGCTTTTCCTGTATGTGATTTTTCGAAAGTAAGTATTTCATCAAATGTACCAGCAAAAACAACCTCTCCACCTCTGTCTCCTCCTTCTGGGCCTAAATCAATAATCCAATCTGAGTTTTTAATAACTTCTAAGTTGTGCTCTATTATAATAATTGTGTTCCCTTTTGCAACAAGCCTTTTTAAAATTGATATAAGCCTTTCTAAATCACTAAAGTGAAGACCAGTTGTCGGCTCATCTAATATATATAAAGTGTGCCCCGTACCTTTTTTAGATAATTCTGATGCTAATTTAACTCTTTGAGCCTCACCTCCTGATAATGTTGTTGCTGGTTGTCCAAGCTTTATATACCCAAGACCAACATCTGATAAAGTTTGCAATTTTCTGTGTAAAGCAGGAATATTTGTAAAAAAACCCAATGCTTGATCTACTGTCATATCAAGAACGTCTGCTATATTTTTGTCTTTATAATAAATTTCTAATACCTCCGAAGTATAACGCTTACCTTTGCAAACTTCACAATCGACATAAATATCGGGCATAAACTGCATCTCTATTCGCATTTGTCCTTCTCCTTTACAAACTTCACACCTACCTCCTTTAACATTAAAACTAAATCGACCTACCTTGTATCCTCTAATTTTTGCATCTTCTGTCATTGCAAATATGCTACGAATATAGTCAAAAGCACCAGTATATGTTACAGGGTTAGATCGTGGAGTTCGGCCAATTGGGGATTGATTTATATCAATTACTTTATCTATATGAGATTCTCCTAAAATCGAGGTATGTTGACCAATTTTACTATTAATCTTAAGTCCCTTACTGCGTTTTAATGATTTAAGTAAAGTTTCATTAATAAGAGTTGATTTTCCAGAACCAGAAACACCTGTTACAACTACTAGCTTGTTTAATGGTATATCAACATCAATATTTTTTAAATTATGTTCTCTTGCTCCTACAATTTTTAAGTTTTTACCAAAAACAGAATCCTTTTTCTTTAAATCTGCTTTTTCATGATCTTCTAAATATACAATAGGTTTTATCTTTTTTTTCCCTGATAAATATTGTCCTGTAACCGATTTAGAATTTTTTATTATTTCTTTAACTGTTCCACTTGCAATAACAAACCCACCATTACTGCCTGCTTTTGGACCAAAATCAAAAATATAATCACTATTTATCATTGTTTGATCATCATGCTCAACAACCAAAACTGTATTTCCTAAATCTCTTAATTTGAGTAATGTACTAATTAATCTTTTATGATCTCTAGCATGAAGTCCAACTGATGGTTCATCTAAAACATAAAGAACTCCTGATAACCCTGAGCCAATTTGACTTGCTAATCTAATTCTTTGAGCTTCTCCACCTGCTAGTGTTACGGAAGTTCTATCTAATGTTAAATAATCAAGTCCTACATCAATTAAAAATCTTAACCTTGCAGATATTTCTTTTAAAATTGGAGTAGCAATAACAATCTCTTTATCTGATAAAACCGAAGTACCATTTGAAAACTTATAATCCTTGGTTAAATTGTTTGTATTAACTACGCTATCAAGTAGGGTAAAACACCACATATATAATTTGTGAATAGATAAGTTGGTTATATCTGCTATTGACTTTTTATCTATAGTAACACTTAGTGCTTGAGAATTTAGCCTACTACCATTGCAGATGGGACATGGCTCTTTAACCATATATTTTTCTATATCTTTTCTAATATATTCAGAGTTTGTTTCTTTGTATCTTCTATTTAAATTGTTAACTAATCCTTCAAATGTTTCATCAAATGAAACCTGTTTACCAAACCTATTTAGACCAATAACTTTGTATAATTTTTTTTCACCGCCAAAAAGCAAAATATTAAGTTTATCTTTTTTTAAATTTTTAATTGGAGTATATAAATTTATTTGTTCAACATCAGCAACTGAGGTTACTAATCGTTTAAACCAAGAATCTTTTTCCAATAAATCTGTCCAAGGGAAAATCCCCCCTTCAGCTACAGATAAATTAGGATTTATCAAAGTATCAATATCTACTTTTAACTGTGTTCCTATGCCAGTACAAGTTGGACATGCTCCTTGTGGCGAATTAAAATAAAATAGTCTTGGTTCTAGTTCTGAAATAGAGATACCACATTTAGGACAAGCAAATTTTTCAGAATAAAGTACGTCGTTAAATATTTCTGGTGAGTCTGGAAAATCAACAGATTCATCTAATATCTCACTAAAAATTACCAAACTACCAGATAAGGCAAGCCCTGTTTCAACTGATTGGGTTACTCTTGATCGTAATTCTTTAAAATCTGTCTTATTTGTAATTAAAAATCTTTCAACAATAACATCTATATTATGTTTATTTGTTTTTAACAGTGATAATCCAGATATATCGTTGTATACTTTATTATCTACCCTTGCTCTTATAAACCCTTGTTTTGAAAGATTTTCAAAAATTTTAGTATACTCACCCTTTTTAGAAATAATAACTGGTGATAATAAATAAGCTTTAATATTTTTTTTAGTTTCTAAAATTTCTGTAATCTGATTTAGTATTGCATTTGTAATTTGCTCAATACTCATTGTTGAAATCTCATCACCACAGGTAGGACAATGAGGGTGCCCTACTCGTGCAAAGAGCAATCTAAAATAATCATAAATCTCTGTTATAGTGCCAACTGTTGATCTGGGATTATGTGAAGTAGTTTTTTGATCAATTGCAATAGCAGGAGATAACCCCTCTATACTTTCTACATCTGGTTTATCCATTACACCTAAAAACTGCCTTGCATAACTTGATAGTGATTCTACATATCGTCTTTGACCTTCTGCATATATCGTATCCATTGCAAGTGATGATTTACCAGATCCACTTGGACCTGTAAAAACAATAAACTTGTTTTTTGGAATATCTATATCTATGTTTTGTAAGTTATGTTCTTTTGCTCCTCGTACTTTTATGTAATCCATATTATTTTAAGTATTTTTTCAAACTTCTTAGTTTATCACGAATTTCTGTAGCTAACTCAAAATTAAGCGTATCTGCAGCTAAATACATTTGTTCTTCCATATCTTTGTAAACTTGTTCTCTTTCATGTGGAGGTAACATTTTGAAATCGTCACTTTTTAATTTAACTTCATTTTTATTTTCCTCTTTTTTCTCTACTATTCGTTTTTTTATTTCTTTTTTGATATTTACAGGTGTTATATTATGCTTTGTATTGTAATCAATCTGAATCTGTCTTCTTCTTTTAACCTCTTCTACTGCACGTTTAATACTACCTGTAATATTGTCAGCATATAAAATTACTTGTCCATTTATATTTCTTGCTGTTCTACCCATTGTCTGAACTAATGCTGTTTCTGATCTTAAAAAGCCCTCTTTATCAGCATCTAATATTGCAACAAGTGATACTTCTGGTAAATCTAATCCTTCTCTAAGTAAGTTTATACCTACTAATACATCAAATTTACCTTGTCTTAAGTTATCTAATATATCCATTCTATCTAAAGTATCTATATCAGAGTGTAAATATTCTGCTTTTACACCTTTTTCTTTTAAAAATAGACTTAGTTCTTCTGCCATTTTTTTTGTTAAGGTTGTTATTAAAACTTTTTCATTTTTTCTAACTCTTTCTGTTATTTCTTTATATAAATCATCAATCTGACCTTTAATTGGTTTTATAACAACAATAGGATCAATAATTCCTGTTGGTCTAATTAACTGTTCTGCAATTCCAACATAGTTTTTGGCTAATTTAGCACCATTATCTTTGGCTATCTTACAAGTTTTAATACTTTTTTCGACTTCATATTCTGATGGGGTTGCTGATATGTATATTGTTTTATCAATTTTATTTAAAAATTCATCAAATTTTAATGGTCTATTATCCATTGCACTTGGTAGTCTAAAACCATAATCAACTAAAGTTTGCTTTCTTGATCTATCACCGTTATACATTCCTCTAATTTGTGGAATAGTCATATGAGATTCATCTATTGTAAGTAAAAAATCATTAGGGAAATAATCTAATAAAGTATATGGAACAGAACCAGGTTTTCTACCATCAAAGTATCTTGAGTAATTTTCTATACCATTAACATATCCTACCTCTCGTATCATTTCTATATCATGTTTTGTTCTTTGTTCTAATCTATATGCTTCTAGTACCTTTCCTTCACCTTTTAATTCTGTAACTCTAATATTCATATCGTTTTCAATATCTATTAAAGCTTTTGCAAAACTATCATCACTTGCAATAAAATGTTTTGCTGGGTATAGAACATAATTTTGTAATGATTCAAATACTCTTCCTGTAAATGGATCAAATTTGTAAATATTAGTTACAACCGATTCTAAAAACTCTATTCTATAAGCAACATCAGAGTAAGATGGAATAATTTCTATAATATCCCCTTTTACTCTAAAATTACCTCGTTCTAAAGTTAAATCGTTTCTAGTGTAATATAGATTTAATAATGATTTTGTAATAGCTAGTTTACTTATGTTAGCACCTGTAGTAATAGAAAAAACACTATCCCCATATTCTTTAGGAGATCCTATGTTATAAATACAAGAAACAGATGAAACAACTATTACATCTTTTCTACTTAATAATGATGTTGTTGCAGAAAGTCTTAGTTTGTCAATTTCTTCGTTAATGCTAGACTCTTTTGCAATATATGTATCAGTTGGTGGTAAATATGATTCTGGTTGATAATAATCATAATAAGAAACAAAATATTCAACTGCATTATTTGGAAAAAACTCTTTAAATTCTTGATAAAGTTGTCCAGCTAAAGTTTTGTTATGTGAAATAACAAGCGTAGGTTTTTGAACTTTTTCAATAACATTAGCAATAGTAAAAGTTTTACCAGAACCTGTAACACCAAGCAAAACTTGGTCTGACACATTGTTATTTAATCCACTAACTAGCTTGTCTATTGCATCAGGTTGATCACCTGTGGGTAAAAAACCTGAAACAAGCTTAAATTTTTCTGACATATAAATAAATCTATGAAATATAAAATAACCTTTCGGGTTATGTATGGTATTTTATGCCAAAAAGATGTTTTGTACAATAACCTAATACTCAAATCAAAAAGCTTTACAAAAATTTGGGATGATTTTAATCTAATTGCAACAAATATAAACTATAAAAACAAACTTATTGCAATTTTTGTTTTGATACAATACTATTTACCTAGTAGTAAGTTTTTTAATATATTATGAATTATCAAAAAGCCAGCTTTTGGCGAAGGTTTGCTGCAGCACTAATTGATGGTGTTATTGTAGTAATAAGTGGTGGGATTGTAGGAGTAATTATTGGATTAACAGGAGTCAAAAGTGCAAGCGTTTCAAATGGTTTGTCTATGATTATTTCAATTGCATATTATCTTGCAACATATATGAATCTTAAAGGCAGAACACTTGGGAAAAAGGTTTTAAATATTCAAGTTATTAAAAAAGATGGAACTCCAATGACAGATCCATTTACAATTATCGTTAGAGATATAGTGGGGAAATTTATTTCTGCAATAGTATTTTTACTTGGTTATATCTGGATGTTATTTGATAAAAACAATCAAACTTGGCATGATAAAATTGCAGGAACATATGTTATTTATACAGAATCATCTGAACCAACAACTATGCCACAACAACCTGTACAACAAGCAGAAACAACTACACCAGTTAATAATGGAGTAACATCAGAACAACCAAACAATATGGTAACAGAGCAAAATCACGAACCAGAAAGTACTCCACAACCAAGTCAAAATGCAACAGAGCAAAATCACGAACCAGAAAGTACTCCACAACCAATGTAAAACAACCAAATTAGTTACAACAAAAAAGACCTCGAAAGAGGTCTTTTTTTATAAAAACATCTTCTTGACATCTTCGCTATTTCTTCGGTATTATAATAAAGACACAAAGAAAACCCAAAAGTAATAATTTTAAAAATATAATATGCCTGTTACACTTTATAAACGTCAAAGAGAAATTTTTGATTATATTTGTCAATATATAAATAAATTTGGTCATTCTCCAACGCTTAAAGAAATTGCTAATGCTATGGAACTTTCAAGTTTAGCAACAGTACATGAACACTTAATGGCTTTAGAAAAAAAACATGTACTAAGAAGATACGAAGGAGCCGTTCGAGGCATTGAAATTACATACGAAGGAATTTCTTTTGAGGATGAAGAGCCAGCATTTCAAAATGTAGATTTAGGAATTAACGTACCTATGGTTGGATACATTGCAGCAGGGCGTCCAATTGATGCAATAGAAGATCCTTCTAGTACCATTACTATACCCTTTGATATGGTATCTGGAGTAAAGCGAACTTATGTTTTACAAGTTAAAGGCGATTCTATGATAGAGGCTGGAATATTAGATGGAGATTTTGTAATTATAGAACAAGCAAATGTTGCCAGTAATGGCAACATCGTTGTTGCTTTAATTGATAACCAAGTTGCAACTTTAAAACGTTTTTTTAAATTACCAGATGGAACTTATAAACTTGAACCCGCAAACTCTTCAATGGACCCTATATTTGTAAAAGACTTGCAAATTCAAGGTACTGTTAAAGGGGTACTTAGAAAGTATTAATTAAACCTAAAAGCTAAGGTTATCTCTCCTTTTAGTTTTTTTGTTTTTTCAATTAACTTTACAGGTGTACCTTTATATGTACTTTCAAATAGTTTTGTTAATTCATTAGCTACAAAAACTGTAACATTATTACCATATAAACTCTCTAATACTTTTAATGTTTTTTCTAATCTAAACACTGTTTCAAGTGCAATAAATGTTGTTGGTTTAATACTATTTATTTGAAAACATTGATTAAAAAGTGTTTTTCTTTGCCCATCTTTTCTAGGCAAGTATCCAATAAACATAAAGTTATCTGGTTCCATTCCGCTTAAAATTAAAGTCGAGATTACTGATGAAGGACCAGGTATGGTAACAACATTAATATCATTATGATTATTTAATATCTCTCTAATTAACTTATAACCAGGGTCATTAATTAAAGGTGTACCTGCATCAGAAACAATTGAGACATTTTCATTTTTTTTAATTATGTTTATAAATTTTTCTAAGTTTTTATTTTCTGTATTGTCATCAAACCTAATTAACTTAGGTCTATTAGTTAAACCATATTTTTCAGAAATATATTTAAATAATTTACAACTTCTTCTTGTATCTTCGCAAAAAACAACGTTGCTAGTTGATAAAACTTTTGAAGCTCGTAAACTTAAATCATCTAAATTCCCAATTGGGGTTGAAACCAAAAATAAATTGCTCATAAAGTATATTTTAACATTTAAATTGTATATACTGTTGTTTATGAATAGAAAAAGAACATTGAAAGATTATATTAAAATATATTTATCAGGTGTATTAATGGGATCTTCTGATATTGTACCTGGAGTTAGTGGTGGAACCATGGCCTTTATTTTAGGAATATATGAAGAATTAATTAACTCAATTAAAGCTGTAAATAAAGATTTTATTACTAAATTATTTAAACTTCAGATTAAAAATCTTTATAATACTTTTCCTTGGAGATTTTTATTATCTGTTGCACTTGGTATTTTTACGGCAGTTTTGTCTTTATCACATTTTATAGAATGGCTACTTATTTTTCACCCAATTGTTACTTGGTCTTTCTTTTTGGGTTTAATTGTAGCCTCTGTTTTTGTAGTTACAAAAAGAGTTAACAAATGGGGTATTACAGAAGGATTTTTTCTAGGTGTTGGAGTTATAGTATCTTTCATTATAGTAGGATTAACACCAGCTACCACCCCTAATACATTTATATACATATTTTTAGCAGGTGCACTTGCAATATGTGCTATGATTTTGCCTGGTATTTCTGGATCTTTTATGTTAGTAATACTTGGAAAATATGCAGACATATTGTCAGCAGTAAATCATCTTGATTTTGTTACTTTGGGTATTTTTATGGCAGGTATTTTAGTTGGAATAACTACCTTTGCAAGAATACTTGGATTTTTATTTAAAAACTATCACAACTATACTGTTGCAGTATTAATAGGTTTTATGTTAGGATCAATCCGTAAAATATGGCCATATAAACAAGTTGTTGAAACAACTATTGATACTCATGGTAAGATTGTTCCTCTTATTGAAAAAAATGCAATGCCAGTAGTTAATTCGACTTTTTATATTGGAGTTTTAATGATGATAGTTGGAATATTATTGGTTATAATAATTGAAAGAATATCCGAAAAAGTAGATAAAATTAATTGACTTATAGTTCTCTACAATCATATAATTACTCCCTCACTTTTCCATACCAACAAAAAAGAACCTGGGGTAAAATGTACAAACATAGTGCTGATCTAAAAAGTTGAAATACAAGGCTGTACTTATGTGTAGCTACAAAGTGGAAAAAGGGTAACATTCAATAAGTTCAGAGAAATACAAAAAAAACAAACAATTCTTACTGAATATCTGTAGATAATTTTATTATATTAAGAAGATTGTACCGAGAATCATTGTTCAAATCATATTGAACATTATTATTGGATTTTTCAAACAGTTTAGATGATAATAAGAACAAATCGTCACGATTTAATATATAATCATGATTTAAATCATACATGGGTTTACAAAGTTTTTTGTCAGGTAATATGCCATTATTAACAGTTTCTAGTATTTCAGAGTCACAGTTAAAATTTATAACCAACACTCTATTCCAAGTTTGATCTTCAACTATTATATTATCTAAATCATCAACAACAACTTCCCCTCCAGCGCCAAATGGTAATAAAAACCTAGCGTCAGGTTTTTGTCCTTGAATATAGTTACCAGAACTATCCTTTTTTAAAGGATTTTTATAATACCACAATACCCTTGTGGATCGTCTACTATCAAGAGTTGTCCTTGAACTACTTAAAATATATCCATCAGTTGTTAATATCATTTCATTATTTGAGGTAAAAGCAATGTCAATTGGAACACGAGCAGTATCAGCAGGATACTCACATTTTACATTTTGTGTTAAAGAATCACTAATAAACACTTTTTTTGCTGATATAGGTGGGAATAACTCCTTTGAATATAAATCTGCAGATTCGTACATAACTATTCTGTTGTTACCATGGCATTCATAATTACTTTCAGTAATATATAAATTACCAAAATTATCTATAGACAAATATCTTGGTTCACAAAGAGAATCGGCAGTTGGTGGTCCAGGTGCAGTCCAAGAATCGTCTTGATTGAAATTGCATTTATTCCCCAGTTTTGATTTTTGACCTAAAACCATATCAACTGTAAAACGTTTATTTTTATAATCAGAATAGTTACTAACCTTTAAAACTCTATGATTTTTTGTATCTGATACCCATAATGCATCTCGAAATTTATCATATACAATACCTCCAGGGTCAATATTTAATTTCTCACCTGTGTCCCAATACAAATCAATATCATTTGCTATTCTATTATCACCATTTTTTAATGGTAATTGGTAAGCCATAAGTTGACCATGCATTTCAATAGTCCAAAGTAGGTCATTTTTATCAATCGTATTTGAACCTCTTGCAGTTATATCTTGAGTATTATATTTTCTTGTATTTGAATTTGGTTGCCCTATTACAAAATCCTCCATACTACCTATTGTAGGCTTTTCTAAATATTTATTCCAAACCATATATCTTGACTCATCTCTCATTAACAATTGACCTTGAAAAACAGCCAAACCAAATGAAGTCTTATTATTTATAGAACCTACTGAGTTTGCGTTAATCCCTGAAAATAAACCTTGGGTTATATTTGGTATACATGTTTTATTATTATGATCCAGAGTATTATATGGTAATTGAATTCTGGCAATTCTAAAAAATGATTCATCTGCAACATAAAGGTTATTCTGTGAATCAAGCCCAACACTTCCACCAGGCCAACAAAGATTAAACCCTTTAAATATTGTTTCATAACCATAACACGCCGACATATAGTCATAATCACAACCTTTATAGTCTTTAGAAGGAGCACCAATAACTTTTATCACATTACCATTTATATCTAGTAACAAAACCCTATTAGACTGATGTTCAGTAACCCAAAATACACCTTGTGCATACTCCCCTTCTTTATATTTATTAAATTCTAAACCAGTACTTTGAAAACTGTACTTGTCTCCACTATTTATATAACTGCTTGGCATATCTTGTGGAACAATCACTCTACTAGCATTCATACCATTATAAAATGGAGGATTATATTCTAAAATTCTGGCTTTAAAAGTTGGGGAACGCTCATCAATAATATATAATTTACCATTTTCAGGATTTATCTTGGCAAGTGTTGGAGTACAAAGTGCATCTAGAGCATTTTCATTAAAACAATTGCTATTACGTGAACTGAATAAGTTTGTTTGTCCTATAACCAAATCTGCAACTTTACTATTTGGTTTAAATCTTAATACCCTATGATTAAATGTATCCGCTACCCAAACATTATCATCGAAATCAACACTAACCCCTCTACTTGCAACGTGATCTTCATTACGATCATAACTTACAAATATATTTGTATCATTTACTAACCTACTACTAACAGTTCCGGTGTTACTTTTCATATCATTTTGTCCTATTACAAAATCAGCAACAGAGTCTCCTTTTCCATTAGATTTATCAAGTGAAAGAGGCTCATTATACTTTAATATTCTATTATTATAGATATCAAGTACAAACAAATTCCCTTTTGAATCTACATCAAAATTTAAACGTAACCACTGTTCTTGAATGTTCGTTGCTTCTGGACTATCGGTTAAACATAGTGTTTTGGCACTTGGTGAAAGATAAAATCCATTATTTGCATCTCTATTACATGCACCACTATATCCATCTTTTTGTCCAATAATTATGTCTGGTATGGAATCACCATCGAATTGACGAAAACCAAGTATACGATTATTTCCACTATCCACAATATAAAGTTTATTTGGATCACTGCTTTCATCTACAACAACTCCAGAAGCATGATATATCTTTGTAGGTATAATTTTATCTTCAGCAATTTCAGTATCATTAATCTGTCCAAATAATTTAAATATATTTAAACAATGCCCATAAAAACTATATTTATCATTATCACAAGTTAAATTCTGTTGTGCATATGAATCTTTTATCAAAAAATTAAATATAATTAAACAGCTTAACAAAAAAGTTATGATATTTTTCATGATTTAAAAGTTTTTAAAATAAAAGGAGCAACATCCGCAAGCGTTTTTAAGTTTTTTACATCAATATTTTTGTTATCATCAATATATATAAACGGTACTGGATTTCTATTATGTTTTGTGTCAATTTCTTTTGAATATTTATGTCGCATTACTTCTGCATTACCATGATCAGCTGTAATATATACATTGCCACCTAAAATATTAACTCTATTTACTATTCTTGCAAGTTGAATATCTACTGTTTTGATTCCAAATGCTGTAGCCTCTAAATCACCAGTATGTGCTACCATATCTGCGTTGGCAAAATTAACTACAAAAAAGTTATATTTACCAAGGTTATCCATTACCTCGTTTGCAACCTCTAAAGCCGACATTTCTGGACATAAATCATAACTTGCTACACGTGGTGAAGGAACAATGATAAAATCTTCATTTTTATGCTTGGTTTCTCTACCACCATTAAAGAAATAAGTAACATGTGCATATTTTTCGCTTTCTGCAATATGGACTTGACTCAAACCTTTTTCACTTAATTTATCTGATAAAGTATTTTTAACCTTAATTTTTGGATATACAAATGGAACTTTATACAAACTATCTTCTTCATACTCTGTAAGTGTTGCAAGCTTAAGTGGAGTCATTAGTCTTTTAAAATGTTTAAAATTAGTTAAACTTAGTGCCATTCCAATTTGCCTGATTCTATCTTCTCTAAAATTGAAAATAAAAAACATATCATTGGTATCACAACCATTATAATCACCTATTATACAGGGTTTGATAAATTCATCAGTTATTTTATGATGATAACTATCATCAATTGCCTTTTCTACAGTTTGAAAGTTATTTCCTACACCTTTAACAATTGCATCATAAGTTAATTTTGTTCTATTCCACCTTTTATCTCTATCCATTGCGTAGTATCTACCACTAACTGTTACAACAGATTTCCGTATTTCTAAAGGCAATTTTTTGTAAAATGTTAAAAACTTATTAGTTCCAGAATCCCTACCATCAGAAAATAAATGAAAACAGGTTTTAATATTTTTAGTACTAAAAAACTGATAAATTGCAATTAAATGTTTTACTGAAGAATGAACTTGTGCATTGCTTAGCAAACCTGTTACATGAATTGTTTTACCATCAAACCCTTTTAATATTTGATTTAGATTTTTGTTATTAAAAAAAGC
>Ga0114931_10005221_pt1 | contig 16052 bp, 12 predicted proteins | sample 2SBtaG_FD_89579 | JGI IMG/M metagenome (GOLD analysis project Ga0114931, IMG submission 89579) | Deep subsurface microbial communities from Kolumbo volcano to uncover new lineages of life (NeLLi) - 2SBTROV14_V59a metaG | ecosystem: Environmental > Aquatic > Marine > Volcanic | place: Kolumbo...
CCGGTGGCGGGAGTCACTCGGGTGACCCAAGGCACAGGGAACAGACGAGTGGCCCTGCTGCGCTTGACTTCGCCTGCGCCCACCCCTCGCCGCCTCCGTGGCCGATCGGGAATGCCGGATCGAGGCTAGGGTTCCCGCCGAACGAGACCGGGCACCGCGGCCGGTGGCGGGGCGCGCGGGGGCCGGGGTTCTGCGAGAATGCCAGCCCGCACGCCGAGCGTGCGGTCTGGAGGGAGCCGGGGATGGGAATCGTCGAAGGAAGGGTGGCGCTCGTCACCGGTGCTGCGTCCGGCATCGGCCGCGCCGCGGCCGAGGTGTTCGCACGGGAGGGCGCACGGGTGCTCGTGGCCGACGTCGATGCGGAGGGGCTGTCCGAAACGGCCGAGCGCGTCGCCGCATGCGGGCAAGACCCGTTGGTCCGGCCGACGGATGTCTCGGACGACACCGCGATCGCGGCCATGGTGTCGGCCGCGGTCGAGCGCTGGGGGCGCGTCGACTGTGCCTTCAACAACGCCGGCGTATCGGATACCACCGGCGCTTTCGAGGGCCTGAGCCGCGAGGCCTGGGACCGGATGATCGCGGTCAACCTGACCAGCGTCTTCGTCTGCATGCAGCACGAGATCCGGCAGATGAAGCAGCAGGAGCCCATCGAGGGCTTCCGCGGCGCCATCTGCAACACGTCGTCGGGGGCCGGCGTGATCGCGGCGCCCGGGCTGCCCCACTACACGGCCGCGAAACACGGCGTGCTCGGACTGACCAAGGGCGCGGCCCAGGAACTCTACGGCAAGGGGATCCGCGTCAACGCGGTCTGCCCCGGCATGACCGCGTCGAAGATGACGACCGCCTTCGCGGCCGAGGACAACGACATCACCCGCGCGATCCTGGCACGGCTGCCGGGCGGGAGGATGGGCCGGCCGGAGGAGGTGGCCGAAGCCGCGGTCTGGCTGTGCTCGCCGCGCGCGAGCTTCGTCTCCGGAGAGGCGATGCTGGTGGACGGGAGCCAGGTCAGTCGTTAGGCGCGGAAGCGCTCCGGAAGCGGATGCGGAGGACCAGCGTGCCCGCGGCGACGCCGGCGATGGCGAAGCCGTAGAAGGCGCCGTCGTAGCTCCCGGTGGTGTCGAAGATGCGCGCGGCCACGAACGCACCCGACATCTGGAACGGGATCATGATCGGGGCGACGTATCCCATCGCGGGACCGAAGCGGACCGCGCCGTAGAGCCGCGCGAGCAGGGCCGAGAGCCCGGGCATGATGCCGCCCAACGCCATGCCCAGCCCGAGTCCCGACGAGATCAGGCCCGCGTACACCTCCTGGGTCGACGGCATCGCCGCGAGCAACGCCGTCTGCGCCGCGATCGCGATCGAGAAGCTCGCGCGTTCGCCGAAGCGCACACCCAGCCAGCCGAAGACGAGCTTCCCGAGCGCGGCACCCAGCGCCAGGGTCGCGAGCAGGGTGTCGGCCTGCCCGGTCGAATAGCCTCCATCGGAAGCGAGCGCGTGGGCGTTCTGGAGGATGCCGGTGCTGCCGAAGAAGCAGAGACCGGAGGCGACACCTGCGTACCACAGGTTGCGGTCGCGGAGTGCCTCGCGCAGCGTCCAGTCGCCGTGGTGGACCGGCGTCGGCCGCGGCGCGGCCGCCCCGTCCGCGTGGAGGCCGAGGTCTTCGGGCCGGTCGCGGATCAGCAGGAAGAGCAGCGGTGCCGAGACAGCGGCCACCAGGGCGAAACCCAGGTACGAGGTGCGCCAACCGCCGATGCCCAGCGTCCACGAGATGAAGAACACGCACACGGCACCCGCGATCGACATGCCGAACTGCGAGACGCCGATGGCGATCGGCCGCTTGCGGTCGAACCAACTGCCCACGAGCGCGTTCGCGCCGACCGAGCTCAGGGTGCCGACCGCGAACGGAACCGCGAGCACGTACACGGCGTAGAAGTGCCAGAGCGCGGTCGCCTGCGTCAGCGCCGCGAAGCCTGCGGCCATCGCGAGGGCGCCCACCGGCATCATGCGCCGGACGCCGTACCGCGCAACGGCGCGGCCGACTGCGGGGCCGACGACGATGCCGGGCAGCGACATCGCCGCCGTCAGGGCCGCGACCTCGGCGCGGGCGCCGCTGGCGAACTCGTCCGCTAGTGGCTGGAGCAGTCGCGGCAGCGCGTAGAAGCCGAGTCCCGACGCGACCATCTGCGCGCCGAAGGCCACGCCCACCATGCGCCAGCCGTAGAACACCCGGGCTCCCTTCGTGGCAGCCCGGCGGGATTCCGACCCGGCCCGTGCTGCCGCGGGAGCCGGGGTGCGCGCCGAGCATAGGTCAGGCCTGCGCCCGGTGGCGCGCTAGCGTCGCGCGCATGGAACTCGTCCTGACCTACGACATGCGCGCTCCCGCGTTCGGCGCACGCGCGCGCGATCTCTATGCCGCGGCGCTCGACCAGGCCGCGTGGGGGGACGAGGCCGGGTTCGACACGATCGGCCTCGGCGAGCACCACGCGTCGCCGGACGGCTACGACCCGTCTCCGCTGATCCTGGCCGCGGCGATGGGCGGCCGCACGCGCCGCATCCGGTTCCGGACCTCGGTCTTGCTGGCGCCCCTCTACGACATGGTGAAGCTGGCAGAAGACGCCGCGGTTGCGCAGCTCGCGACCGGGGGGCGGCTGCTGCTCGGCATCGGCGGGGGCTACCGGCCGGCCGAGTTCGAGATGTTCGGCCGTCGCCTCGAGGACCGCTGGCGCGTGGTCGGCGAGACCATCGCGTTCCTGCGCGAGGCCTGGAAGGGGGAGCACTTCGAGTGGCAGGGACGCCGCTGCCACGTCACGCCGGCGCCCGACCCGCCGCCGCCGATCCTGCTGGGCGGAGGTTCGAAGGCCGCGGCGCGGCGCGCGGCCCGGATCGCGGACGGCTGGTTCCCGCCGCTCGATCCGCGCCTCTGGGCACCGTACCGCGAGGCCTGCATCGCGCTGGGCCAGGCGGACCCGGGTCCCTATCCGAACCACGGCCCGATCTTCCTGTGGGTGTCCCCGGATCCCGAGCGCGACTGGGAGCGCGTGATGCCCCATGTGCTGCACCAGCTGCGTTCCTACAGCGAGTGGACGGTGGAAGCCTTCGGGCGTCCGTCCGGGCCCTACGCCCAGGACATCACGGCCCGGACCGTCCGCGAGAGCCCGTCCTACCGGGTGCTCACGCCGGACCAGACGCTCGAACTCGCGGACGCGCTCGGGGACCATTCGGTCTTCTACCTGAGTCCGCTCCTGGCCGGGATCGACCCCGCGTACTCGTGGGAGATGCTGGGCCTGTTCGAGCGCGAGGTCCTGCCCGACCTGCGGAGGGTCGCCGCGGGTTGAGCCCGTCGCGGCCTAGCGCTTCGAGAAGGCCCGAATGCGATCGAGCGCGTCCGGCGCCATCCCGGGGCTGTGCTTCCGCTCGTATTCGATGCCTTCGGCCAGCGTCATTCCGTCGGTTTCGCGCAACATGCGCTTGTTGGCCCGGTTGCTGAAGGACGAGTTGGCAGCGATCCGCGCTGCGAGTTCCGAGACCGCGGCTTCGAGCGCGTCGTCGGCGACCACCCGGTCGACGAGGCCCACGCGCGCGGCATCATCCGCGTCGAGGGTCCGGCTCGTGAACATCATCTCCCGCGCGGTCGCGAGGCCCACGCGCCGCGGCAGCCGTTGGCTCATCCCCCAGATCGGGGCGAGGCCCCACTTGCCGTGGGTGTCGGCGAAGCGCGCGGTCTCGCTCGCCCAGAGCAGGTCCGCGGCGAGGGCCAGCTCGAGCCCGCCCGTGTAGCAGTGCCCCCGGATCGCGGCGACGACGGGTTGGGGCAGGTTTGCGATCCGCTCCACGGTCCGGCCGCGGAAGTGGACGTCGCGGGTGCCCCCGCCCTGTGCGATGTCGTCGAGATCGTTTCCGGCACAGAACGATCGGCCCGCACCGCGGAGGACCACGCACGCGGTGGCGTCGTCCGCTTCGAGCGCGGCGCAGGCCTCGTCCAGGGCCTCGAAGGTGGCTTCGTCGAGCGCGTTCAGCTTGCCAGGGCGGTCGAGTGTCAGCGTGCAGACTCCGCCTTCGTCTTCGCGCAGGATGCGGTCGTTCATGGGACCTCCGGACCGCGAGGGTACGGCAAGACATCCTGCTCCGGCCATCGCCCGGGGCGACCCGCCGGAACGCGGGCGCGACACCCGGTGGTGTCGCCGGTGCCGGACCTCGTGTCGGCCGCTATGGGTCGATCGCGGGCCGGAAGTACGGGAGCGTCACGTCCGGAGACATCTCGCGGAAGGCGACCTCGACCGGAAGACCGACCCCCACGGCCTCGGGTGCCACGTCCACCAGGTTGCTGAGCATGTGCCAGCCCTCTTCGAGTTCGATGACGGCCACGACGTAGGGCACCTCGAACTCCGGCCGTTGCGGGCGGTGGACCACGCTGAAGCTGTAGACGGTACCTCGCCCGCTGCTCTCGACCCATTCCAGCGTCCCGGTCAGGCAGTGGGTGCAACCCGGGCGCGGGATGAAGACGTAGCGCCCGCAGGTGGCGCAGCGTTGCACCAGCAGCCGGCCTTCCCGGCACCCCTGCCAGTGCGGGGCCGAGACCGGCGTCGCGTGCGGAAGCGGGATCGTCACGCGGGATCCCGGCCCAGCAACAGCGCGTCGCAGAAGAGGGCGCCGGCCCCGCCGTTGGTCGCGAGGACCACGCGCGCATCGGGCACCGTGAGTTCGTCCGGAAGTTCGCCCCGCAACTGGCGGACGCCGTTCGTCACCTTCTGCAGCATTTGCGCGAGACCGGCGTGGCTGTAGGAAAGAAGGCCGCCGTTGGTGGCGACCGGGAGTTCGCCTCCTGTCCGGATCCGGCCGTCCATCACGAAGTCGCCGCCCTCTCCGTACCCGCAGAAGCCCATCGCCTCGAGTTGCCGGATGACCTCGAACGAGAACGGGTCGTAGAGCTCGGCCACGTCCACGTCGGCCGGCGTCAGACCGGCCTGGGCGAACGCGCGCCGGCCGGCGCGCTCGCCGACGCGGCCGTGGAGGTCGAAGACCGGGGGCGAGGTATAGGACATGCCCTGCCGGTCCATTCCGCCGCCGAGCAGGAAGACCGGCTCGACGTCGAGGTCGCGCGCCCGCTCCCGGGTGGTCAGCACCAGGCTCGCGCCTCCCTCGCTGGTGATGCAGCAATCCAACAGGTGGAAGGGGCTCGCCACCATGCGCGAGTCCAACACGTCGTCGGTCGTCACCTCCCGCCCATACATCACGGCTTCCGGGTTGCGGGCCCCGTTCGTGCGGATCGCGGCGGCCACCTCGGCCAGCGATTCCTGCGTGGTGCCATACACGTGCATGTGGCGCTGCGCGATCAGGGCGAACTCGGCCGCGGTGTAGAGGCCCCAGCACTCGACGAACTCGTTGGAGGGTCGCGTCCAGGAGACCGTGGCGCCGTGGTCGCCGTACTCGCCGGCCTGGGCCGCGGCCGCGAGCACGGTCTCGCAGAGGCCGGCCGCGATGGCCGAGGCAGCCTCGAGGACCGCCTCGATACCCGCGCTCCCGGTGCCGGTCCAGCACGGGCGTCCCCCCAGCCACTGGACGGCTTCGCGCGCGCGGACCCCCGAGACCCAGGCGGAGGCATTGACGCCGTCGACGTCGGCCGCGCCGATTCCGGCGGACGCGAGGCCGCCGCGTATCGCATCGAGCAGCAGCGCGGGTTCCGGCACCGCGAGCTTGCGGGCCTGTTCGGTGTGGTACGCGCCGACGATGGCGACGTCGTGGAGGGGACCGTGCATCGAAGGCTAGTCTGCCCCGAAGTGGAAGCCGACCCGCAGGCCGTAGATGCGCCTGCCGATCGGTCCGAAGCCGACCGCGGCATACGGCAGCTGCACCGTGATCGTGCGACCGTAGTAGAACTCTTCCTCCAGGTTCTCGCCGAAGATCTCGACCGAGTAGTGGCCGTCCTCGCTCTTCCAGATCAGGCGCAGGTCGGTCTGGGTATGTGCATCGACCCGGTCGATCGTGTCCAGGTTGAAGGGCCGCCGGAAGTACGAGTCCGTCCACGAGAACGCCAGCACCGGCGTGATCGTCCCCCATTCGCCGAGATCGAAGGTGTAGCGGGAAGTGAGCGCGACGGACCAACGGGGCGAGTCTTCGAGGCGGAAGCCCGAGAGGTCCTGCACCGCGGCGGTCGCGCCGTCGAGCGAGCCGGCACACGCGGGGTCGCTGGCGGAGACGGGTCGGGTGTCGGTGTCGTCCTGCGAGCAGAACGTGTTGAAGGTCGCATCGAGGTAACCGGCGGACAGCTGCACGAGCCACTCGTCGGTCGGCGCCCAGCGGCCCTCGAACTCGACGCCCCAGTTGGTCGCGCTGGCCGCGTTCTCGGTCAGCACCTGGAAGCCCGCCAGCTTCGGGACCTGGAGGTTCGTGTAGTCGTAGTAGAACGCAGTCCACGAGGTCTGGAGCCGGTTGTCGTCCCAGTTCGCCTTCCAGCCGGCCTCCCACGCGCGGACCACTTCCTCGTCCACCGGGTTGGGCCGGCCGGGCCGGTCGGTCGGGTTGTCGAACTCGATGAAGCCCGCCTTGTACCCGGTGGAGTACTTCAGGTAGACGGTCTGGTCCTCGGTCGCGAACCAGCGGAATCCGAGCTCGTAGGTGACCTCGCGAAAGACGTCCTCGACGAAGTTGTGACCGCCCGCCGTCAGCGGCGTCGGCAGCGCGACCGTGTCCTGCGAGAAGGTGTCGCGGTTGCGCCGGAGCCCCATGAAGAGCTCCAGGTCCAGATCGTCCGCCCACGGCGTCCACTCCAGGGGTCGCAGGGTGAGGTTGACGAAGGGCGCATAGCCGGACTCCTGGATCGTGACCGTGCTGCCCGTCTGCACGAACGGAACGCGCGTGAAGTCGTCGCGGTCGAGCTGTCGATCGAACCAGAAGATGCCGAGCGTCCAGTTCACGGGGCCGTCGTTCTCGCTCTGCAGACGCAGCTCGCCGACCCAGTTCTCGGCCTCGTCGGAGCGGAAGTTGTTGACGATCTCGAGGCGGGTGCCATCGACCTCGGCGAAGAACTCCTCGTTCTGGCGGGAATGGCTTCCGGCGAGCTGGAGGCTCAGGTCGCCGAGCGGGCCCACGTCGTGGAACGAGCGCGCGACGTCGAAATCGACGAACCAGACCTCGTTCGAGGGGTCGCCCACGTCGAACGCGTTGGTCTCGATCACGCGGTCTCGGTCGCCCCGGATCGTGATGTCCTCGAAGTAGGAGAAGTTGCGGATCAGGCCCGGAAGACCCAGCGAGGGCGCGCCGTCCACGAGGATGTATTCGATCGCGTCGTCCAGGCTCGAGATCGCCGGGTCGACGCAGGCCGGGGTGGGTACGGGTTGGCACGCTCCCAGGGCGATGGTCGAGGTCAGTGCGTAGATGACGGACGACGGCGACGTCAGCAGGCTCTGCTTGAAGCGCGTCAGGCCGTCGTAGGGGTCGAACGGGTGGACGCCCAGGGCCTGGAGATCGAAGTCGGACACGAAGGGGACGCCTTCGTCCTGCAGCGGAATGCCGATCGACCCGCTCGCCTCGTCGTCCTTGTTCCAGTACGCGCGGACGTGCGCGACGGTGTCCTCGTCGGGCCGCATCGCCAGGGTTCCGCGCAGGGTCCAGCTGTCGGTCCCGCCGTCGCGCCGGGTGCCGGCGATGTTCCGCAGTTCGGCGTCGCGCAGTTCCCGGGCCACGATGAGCCGCGCGTTCAAGCGGTCGTCGCCCTCACCCAGCAGCGGGATGTTCACACCGCCCCGGAACTGCCGGCGGTCGTAGCTGCCGACCGTCAGGTCGCCGAAGGTCTCCCACTCGGCCGTGGGCTCGGCCCAGCTCACGTTCACGGCCCCGGCCGTGGCGTTGCGGCCGTACTTCACGCCGACCGGACCGCGCTGGACCTCGATGCTCGCGATGTCGTAGAAGTCGCCGTAGGTGACGGGCGAAAACTGGAAGATGCCGTTCAGGTGGGCCGCCACCGGCGACTGGCTGGTGAAGGACTGTGAGATCCCGCGGATGCTGATGTCGCCATTCCCGCCGTCCTTGATCTGTGCGTTCGGGATCAGCGAGACCACGTCTTCCAGCTGTTCGATGTTGAGCTCGCGGATCGAGCCCCCGTCGAAGGCCGAGATCGTGGCGGCCACATCCTGGAGCGATTCGTCGCGGCGCGTGATGGATACCCGGATCTCGTCGATCCCGCCGAGGTCGATGTCTTCGTCCGCCGCGGCGACGGCGGCTGGGAAGGGGGAAAGCAGGAGGGCAAGGCCCACCAGCAGGGGGAGCGAGGCGCGCATCCGGTCGGGTTTCCTCGTGGCGACCTGGCGGGCCGCGTTGGAGGTGGAGCGGCCCGATCGTATCACCGACGGCGCTCCGGGTTCGAGCCTTCTGGACGAGGGAGCGGCCGTCTGCGCGGCGCGCCGGTGGCCCGGAGTCGGGAGCCGCCGGGTCCCAGGCCGGCCTAGACTCCGCCGGGACCCGCACAGGAGGCTGACATGGGCGCGATCGAGGACGAGAACAAGGAACTGGCGCGGCGCTTCTTCGAAGCGCTGAGCGCCGCGGATGTGGGGGCGCTCGAGCGCCTCTACGCGCCGGACTTCGAGCTGTGGACCGCGGGCTCGCTGCCCTTCTCGGGCCGCAAGACGCGGGCCGAGTCGCTCGCGGGCGCGCCGCAGGTGCTGGGGATGTTCCCGGAGGGGCTTCGCTTCGAGGTCCTGGCGATGACGGCCGAGGGCGAACGCGTGGCGATCGAGGCCGTGAGCCGCGGCACCCACGCCAGCGGCAAGCCGTACGAGAACCACTACCACTTCCTGATGCGCGCTCGCGGGGGCCGGCTCGTCGAGTTCAAGGAGTACATGGACACGGAGCACGCGCGGGAGGTGTTCTTCGCCGACGTCTGACCAGAGGCAGGCGGCGATGCCTAACGAACCGCCGCGAGTCTCCGTGCGATCGCGTCGGTGGTCCCGTTGTCGACGGCCAGGTTGTTGGCTTCCGGAACGATTCCGGCGCGTACCATCCGGTCGCCGAGGCCGATCATGATCACGTTGAAGCGCATCAGCGCGTAGATCTCCCAGTAGTCGATGTTCCCGGCCGAGAGGCCGCTGGCCTCTTCCCAGATCCCGACCATCTCTTCGCGCGTCGGGAAGCCCTCGAGCCGCGGCGCGCCCATGTCGTCGAACGACTGGCGGTCGAACATCACCCACCAGCCGATGTCGGCCTGGGGCGGTACCAGCGAGGCCGCCTCCCAATCCACGACGGCGACGCAGCGGTAGTCCCGCCAGATCATGTTGCCGAGCCGTGCGTCGCCCCAGGAAAGTCCCACCGGGAGATCGTCGGCGTTGGCGCGCAGCCACGCGAGGCACTCCTTCAGCACCGGGTGGTCGCGCCCCGCGAGCTGACGGGCGGCCGTCTCTTCGTAGAGGTCGAGTTGGAGGCCCAGGCCCGGGGCGCCCATGCCCGAGGGATCGAGCCAATCGAGCCCGGTGGCCCTCCAGTCGAGCCGGTGGATGGCCGCCATCGTCTCGATGCCGTCTCGGAGCATGCGCGCGCGCTCCGCAGGCGTGGCCTCCTCCTTGAGGAATCCATCGGTGGAGTAGCGGGGAACGTCCGCCGGGATCACGCCCTCGACGAATTCCATCACGAAGAAGGGCCGCCCCAGGACGGACGTATCGGCCTCGAACGCGAGGGAAGGAGCGATGGGTGCAGCCCCCGTGGCCTCGACGTCCTTCATGACGCGGTGCTGGACCTCGACCGAATGGCGGCAGGCGGGCGTCTGCTGCGGGAAGAGGGCGCCCCCCTCCGGTTCGATGCGCGCGACGAACCGTTCGGTGGCCTCCGCGCCGCCTTCGCGCCAGCTCGCACGGAAGAAGACGGTCTCGTTCGAGAAGCCGGTGGCGCGGGGCATGTCGACGTCGTGCACACGGAGGTCGTCGGCCTCGGGGCGCTGCCGCTTCATCCAGCCGTCGAGGGCCTCGCGGTAGCTCTCGGGGTCGCGCACGGCCTTGGTCGGGTTGGCTTCGCTCTCGGGCATGTGGTCTCCTGCCGGTTCGGGATCCGGGCCGGAAGGGATACCACGCCCCGCGCGTGCCGGCCCCGGGCGCCAGGGCTAGCGTCGCCGGAGATGGCGCTGACCCAAGGACAGAAGCAGGCGTATGCCCGGGACGGGTTCGTGCTGCTCCCCCGCCTCGCGGACGAAGACGCGCTCGCGCGCTGGTCGCGGCGCTTCGAGGGCCTGGTCCTCGGCCGCGTGGCGGTGCCGGAGAGGATGGTCGTGATGAAGGACGTGATGGTGGTGAAGGGCGCCGCCGTCCCGCCCACCCCGCTCCACGCCGTCAACAAGATCCTGGGCTTCGAGGACGATCCGGTGCTGTGGGAGTTTGCGCTGCATCCGCCGCTGCTCGCGGCCGTGCGCTCGTTGGTGGGAGACGCCCTCCAAGCGATCTCGTCGAACGTCTTCAACAAGCCGCCGGGCTGCGACGGCCGCCACCCCCTGCACCAGGATCTGCGCTATTTCGCGATCCGGCCCGCCGACAAGATCGTGGCCGCCTGGACCGCGATCGACGCGACGACCCGCGCGAACGGCTGCCTCGCGGTGATTCCGGGCAGCCACCGGGGCCCGCTGCACGACCACGTCCTGCCGGACTGGGAATACGTGAACTCCGGCTTCTTCGCCGCCGAAGGCGTCGACGAAGCGCAGCGGGTCCACGTCGAGATGGCGCCCGGAGACACGCTGCTCTTCCACCCGCTCCTGCTCCACGGCAGCGGCCGCAACCGGAGCGGGGGCTTCCGGCGCGCGATCTCGGTGCACTATGCCTCGCAGGACTGCGAGCGACCGGACGTGCCGCGCAAACGCCAGCCGATGACGAAGCCGATTCCGCCACCCACTCGTTAGTTTCGCGGTTCCGTGAGGTACGCCGCGGCTGGCCGAGGCCGGACAGGGGCGCTATCCAGCCCCCATGCGGCCCGACTTCCCGTTCCGCCCGGCCGCGCTGCCGTTCTACTACGGCTGGGTGGTGCTCGTCGCATCGACGATCGGCATCGTGATGAGCGCGCCGGGCCAGACGGTCGGGGTTTCCGTCTTCACCGAGTCGCTGCTCGCGGCCACCGGGCTCTCCCGCGTGGACTTCAGCGAGACCTACCTGCTGGGCACGCTGGCGAGCGGGCTGCTGCTCCCGGCGGCGGGGCGCATGATCGACCGGATCGGAGTGCGCCGCGGCGTGATGCTCGCGTCGGCCGGGCTCGGCCTCGTGCTGGCCGCGATGAGCCAGGTCGATCGGCTCGCGGAGCGCGTCGCCGGCCTCGGCGTACCTGCCCACGCGGCCGCATACGGACTGCTCGCGGTCGGCTTTCTCGGACTCCGATTCACCGGGCAGGGGGCCCTGACCCTGGTCTCGCGCACCATGCTGGGCCGTTGGTTCGAGCGCCGCCGGGGTCGCGTCTCCGCGATCCAGGGGCCCTTCTCGAGCCTGGCCTTCGCGAGTTCGCCGCTGGTGCTCGCGGGCTGGGTCGCCGCGTCGGGTTGGCGGGGCGCCTGGCTCGAGATGGCGCTGACCGTCGGCTTCGGGATGTCGCTCGTCGGCTGGTTGCTCTTTCGCGAGAACCCGGAGGAGTGCGGTCTGGTCCTGGACGGTGGGCCGGAACGAGCGGCGGCCGGAGTCGTCGCGCCGCGCGCGGAACGGGACTTCACGCGCGGCGAAGCGCTGCGGACGGCCGCCTTCTGGATCGTGACGCTCGGGATCGCCAACCACGCGATGGTCGGGACCGGGATGGCCTTCCACATCGTGGATCTCGGTGCGGATGCGGGCCTGTCGGAATCGCAGTCCCTGGGCATCTTCCTGCCCGTGACACTGATCAGTGTTCCCACCGGGATCCTGATCGGAGGCGCCGTCGACCGCTTCCCGATCCGCTTCCTGGTGATGGGGATGATGCTCGGACAGATCCTGATGTTCGGGCTGGCGCCGCACCTGGGCAACCCGGTCCTCCACGCCATCTGCATCGCGGGCTGGGGCTTCTCGGGCGGGTTCTATGGCCCGCTCACCGTCGCGGCCCTGCCCGGTTTCTTCGGCCGCGCCCATCTGGGCGCGATCCAGGGCGTGATGATGATGGTCATCGTGATCGCGAGCGCGCTCGGCCCGGCGCTGCTGGCCCGTGTGAAGGACGTCTTCGGCTCCTACGCGCCCGGTCTCCACGCGCTGGCGCTGCTCCCGGTCGGCCTGCTGCTGATCGCGCCCTTCACGCGGAACCCCCAGCAACGGGACCGCGGCTGATCCCGGCTGCCGCGGCTTCGCCTACACTCGTGCGTCCCTGTGGAGGGTGCGACCCGATGAGCCTCGAGAGCGTGCTGGTGGCCAACCGCGGCGAGATCGCGATCCGCGTGATGCGGGCAGCGGCCGAGCTGGGGATCCGGTCGATTGCGATCCACTCCCGGGACGACGCGCGCTCGCTCCACGTCCGGAAGGCCGACCACGTGGTGGCGCTTCCGGGGCAGGGCGCCGCCGCCTACCTCGACGGCGACGCCGTGGTCGCCGCTGCGCGCGAGGCCGGCGCCCGCGCTGTGCACCCCGGCTACGGCTTCCTCTCGGAGAATGCCGACTTCGCGCGGCGCTGTACCGAGGCCGGCTTCGTCTTCGTCGGGCCGAGCGCCGAGACGCTGGACCGCTTCGGGGACAAGGCGCAGGCCCGCGGTCTGGCCGAACGCTGCGGCGTGCCGGTGTTGAAGGGCACCTCGGGCCCGACGACGCTCGAAGAGGTCCGCGCGTTCCTCGCGTCCCTCGGTGCGGGCGCTGCGGTGATGATCAAGGCCATTGCCGGCGGCGGCGGCCGCGGGATCCGAGCGGTCGACGACCCCGACGCGCTCGAGGCCGCCTACCAGCGTTGCCAGTCCGAGGCCGCCAACGCGTTCGGCAGCGGCGAGGTCTACGTCGAGGAACTCGTGCGACGCGCGCGGCACATCGAGGTGCAGGTCCTGGGCGACGGCACCGAGGTCGCGCACTTCCACGAGCGCGAGTGCACCCTCCAACGCCGCAACCAGAAGCTCGTCGAGATCGCGCCGAGCCCGACGCTCGCGCACGAGACGCGCGAGCAGCTGACCGAGGCCGCGATCCGCATGGCGCGCGAGGTCGGCTATACGAGCCTCGGAACCTTCGAGTTCCTGGTCGATGCCGACGATCCACGGCGCTTCGCCTTCATCGAGGCGAACGCGCGACTGCAGGTGGAGCACACGGTGACGGAGGAAGTCACCGGGGTCGATCTGGTGCGCGCCCAACTCGAGGTCGCCGGCGGCGCGGATCTCGCGTCCCTGGGGCTCGGGCCGTCGGGCATCCCGGAGCCGCGCGGCTTCGCGATCCAGTGCCGCGTGAACACCGAGAAGATGAACAAGAAGGGGATGCCGCTGCCCAGCGGTGGCCTGCTCACCGCATTCGAACCCCCGACCGGTCCGGGGCTCCGCACCGACACCTACGGCTACGCGGGCTACACCACGAACCCGGCCTTCGATTCGCTGCTCGCCAAGGTCATCGCGCATTCGAGCTCGCAGCGCTTCGAGGACACGGTGCATCACGCGCGCCGCGGCCTGGCCGAGTTCCGGATCGAAGGCTTCGCGACCAACATCGGCTTCCTCCATGCCCTGCTCGCCCATCCCGACGTCCTCGCGAACCGCGTCACGACCCGCTTCATCGACGAGCACGCGCGGACCCTCGCCGGCGCGGAGCCGGAGACGCGCTTCTTCGGGGTGGACGAAACCGCCGCGGGCCAGGCGGTCGCGAACGATCCGGCGACGGGCCTGGCCGGCGCGCGGATCGACACGAGCGATCCGCTGGCGGTCCTCGACCACGGCAAGGGCGGGGGGGCGCTGGCAGTGGTCGCTGCGGAGGCGCCGCCGTCGGTCGCCGCGCTCCGCGCGCCGGAGGGAACCGTGCCCGTCGCGGCGCCGGTCCAGGGCACCATCGTCAGCATCGACGTCGCCGAGGGAGACCTCGTCCATGCGGGCCGTCCGCTGCTCGTGATGGAAGCGATGAAGATGGAACACGTCGTCGGCGCCGAGGTCTCGGGCCGGGTCGCTCGGGTCGCGGTCGCGGCCGGAGACACCGTGGTCGAGGGCCACCCGCTGGCGTTCCTCGAACCGCGCGACGTCGCCGCGGAGCCGGCCGACGAGTCCCGCGAGATCGACCTCGACCGCGTCCGTCCGGATCTCGCCGAGGTCTTCGAGCGTCACGCGATGGGGTCCGACGCGCGCCGGCCCAAGGCCGTCCTGCGGCGTCGCAAGACCGGGCAGCGCACCGCGCGCGAGAACGTCGAGGACCTGGTCGACCCCGGCAGTTTCATCGAGTACGGCGCGCTCGCCGTGGCGGCCCAGCGTAGGCGGCGCACGATCGAGGACCTGATCGAGAACACGCCCGGCGACGGCATGATCGCCGGCGTCGGAACCGTGAACCGCGATCTCTTCGCGGACGTGGACGCTCGCTGCGTCGTGATCTCGTACGACTACACGGTGCTGGCCGGGACGCAGGGCGGGCAGAACCACCGCAAGAAGGACCGGATGTTCGAACTCGCCGAGGAGTGGCGGCTCCCGGTCGTGCTCTACAGCGAGGGCGGCGGTGGCCGTCCCGGCGACACCGACGGCATCGGCGGGAGCGGACTCGATTGCTGGGCGTTCCAGTACTTCGGCGGTCTTTCGGGGCTGGTTCCGCTGGTCGGCGTCAACAGCGGCTACTGTTTCGCCGGCAACGCGGCGCTCCTCGGTTGCTGCGACGTCGTGATCGCTACCGCCAACTCCAACATCGGGATGGGCGGCCCGGCCATGATCGAGGGCGGAGGGCTCGGGATCTTCCGGCCGGACGAGGTCGGGCCGATGGACGTCCAGACCGCGAACGGCGTCGTCGACATCGCGGTCGCCGATGAGGCCGAGGCGACCGCGGTCGCGCGGCAGTACCTCTCGTACTTCCAGGGGACGGTGCACGCATGGGAGTGCGCCGACCAACGGCTCCTGCGCAGCGCGATCCCGGAGAATCGCCTGCGCATCTACGACGTGCGCCAGGTGATCGCGCAGCTCGCGGACACCGCGTCGGTGCTCGAACTGCGCCGGGACTTCGGCCACGGCATGGTCACCGCGCTCGCCCGGATCGAAGGCCGGCCGATCGGTGTCGTCGCGAACAACCCGACCCATCTCGCCGGTGCCATCGACAGCCCCGGCGCCGACAAGGCCGCGCGCTTCATGCAGCTCTGCGACGCCTTCGACGTTCCCATCCTCTTCCTGTGCGATACGCCCGGCATCATGGTCGGACCCGACGCGGAGAAGTCGGGGACCGTGCGCCACGCCGCGCGGATGTTCGTGACCGGCGCGAGCCTGAGCGTGCCGTTCTTCACGATCGTGCTGCGGAAGGGCTACGGGCTCGGCGCCCAGGCGATGGCGGGCGGGAGCTTCAAGGCCCCGTTCTTCACCGTCGCGTGGCCGACGGGCGAGTTCGGCGGGATGGGGCTCGAGGGCGCCGTGAAGCTCGGCTATCGCAAGGAGCTGGCCGCGCTCGAGGACCCGGACGAACGCCGCGCCCTCTACGAGAAGATGGTCGCGGGCATGTACCAGCGCGGGAAGGCCGTGAGCACCGCCTCCTTCTTCGAGATCGACGACGTGATCGACCCGGCGGATTCGCGCCACTGGGTGGTGCGGGCGCTCGCGTCCGTGCCGCCGCCGCCGCGCCGGCGCGGGAAGAAGCGCCCCTTCGTCGATCCCTGGTAGCGCACGGCGGCTGGGCACCCGGGGCTTCGTGATATCCTCGGCGTGCGCGCGGGAGGACCCATGTTCGATCTCGATCCGGGCGACGAGCTCGCACTCGTCGTCGATACCGCGCGCAAGCTGGCCGAGAGCGAACTCGTCCCGCGCATCCGGGAATCCGAGACTTCGCGCGACGTGGGCCCGGCATTGCGCGCAGCCTGGGACGAGGTCGGGCTGGCGGCCCTCGAACTCCCGGACCGCTGCGACGGCGCCGGTCTGGGTTGCGTCGCCCGGGTCCTCGTGAACGAGGAACTCGCGGCCGGGGATGTCGGCGCCGCGATTGCGCTCGACCCGTACGGTCCCG
>Ga0114931_10005222_pt1 | contig 16050 bp, 13 predicted proteins | sample 2SBtaG_FD_89579 | JGI IMG/M metagenome (GOLD analysis project Ga0114931, IMG submission 89579) | Deep subsurface microbial communities from Kolumbo volcano to uncover new lineages of life (NeLLi) - 2SBTROV14_V59a metaG | ecosystem: Environmental > Aquatic > Marine > Volcanic | place: Kolumbo...
GTGTCTTTCATTTCTTCTAACTTTGATAAACTATAAGGCTCAAAAATTGAAGAGAACTTATCTTTTGTTAAAATTAAAGATTTTGTTGACAACTTAAAATTAAAATTATTGTTAACTTCTTTGACTATTATGTCAACTTTCTTATTTGTAGTAATATTGGTTAGGAAAGAAGTTAAATTAAAGAAAATAAATTTTAATTTCTGATTATCGATATTAAGAGTATTAGAAGTTAAACTATCTGCATATAAATTAAACTCAATCCCTTTCCCTATATGTTTTTGTTGAAATAAATTAATAATCCCGGAAATAAAATCTTTAACATGTATTTTATTTTCTTTGGATGAGATTTTATTATTTTCAATTTTAGAAAATTCATTAATATCATTAATATTTAATAATAATTTTTGGGCACTATTTTTTATTGTGTATAAATATTCCGATTGTGATGAAGTCAAATTATCATCAGCAAGAATGGATGTAAATCCGATAATCGAATTCACGTAAGTTCTTAATTCTACAGATGATGCCTCAATAATTTTAGTTAAAAGCGAGCCTGACGAAAGTTCTTTTTGCATCAGCCATGAATTTAATATAATGCCGATAAGGCGAACTAACTTTTGCAGATTTTCTTTATCACTTGAAGCAAAAGGAGAATTACTTGCTAATTTTAGCAATCCGTTTTTATTATTGGAAATCTTAAATATTATACAACCTTCATATAATGAGTTATTAGAAATTTTAATTTCACATTGTGCATTTGACTGAAATGAATAATCACTGTTGGGGCTGGTAATTTTACATGTCGAACAGGAGAAAACAGAATTTTTGGTAATATTGGCTGAAGCCTCTTTAGATTTACCAAGACAGACAATATTATTAGAATTATAAAAAGAAAATATCGCAGCCCCTGTAAAATCAAATTCTGTTGAAATAAAGTTACAGAGTTCGGTTGCAAAATCTTCTCTCTTTCTTTCAGAAAGTTCAAACAAATAATTTAATTTGGCTATTAAGTCTAACTTTATTCCGTGTACCATACCCAAGTAATTTAATTATTAATAGCATTATTATTATAATTTCAAAAAATAGTGAAATTTGTTGGCATTTGAAACAAATGATTTTCCCGTAGTTCCGATTCGGGTTTATTTTTTTTGATAACTTAATCAAAATCTGTAATTTGCATTTCAAAAAATTACGATTGGTTATCTATTTATAGAAACTTTCATTATAATATCACAATCATTCCAAAAATTAAAATATTTTAAAATATATGGCAAACAGAAATCAGGAAGATTTGGTTGAAATTCTTCGTTCTAAAGGAATACAAGACGAAAAAGTACTATCGGCTTTTTTAAAAGTTGACAGAATTAATTTCGTACCGGATATAATGAAGCACCATGCGTATAAAGATACGGCACTGCCAATTGGGCACGACCAAACAATATCCCAACCTTATACGGTTGCTTTTATGACGCAGGAATTAAATGTGAAAAACGAAGACAAAGTTCTGGAAATTGGTACGGGTTCAGGTTTTCAAGCTGCTATTCTTTCAGCAATGGGAATGCGTGTTTTTTCAATTGAAAGGAAAAGTTTTATTTATAATAGGACGCTGAAATTATTTGATAAATTCGGTTATAGAGTAGCGGCAAGATGCAGTGACGGAACTATCGGCTGGTCTGAATATGCACCGTACAATGGAATAATTGTTACGGCAGGCGGTCCATCAATCCCGGAAGCATTAAAAAAACAATTGGCAATTGGCGGGAGGCTTGTAATCCCGGTTGGCAGCAAAGGTACACAAGTATTAAAAGTTGTTACTAAAACGGATGAGAACAAATTTGATATTGTTGAGCACGAGAATTTTCTATTTGTTCCCCTTATAGGAAAAGAAGGATGGGACAAAAAGTAATAGTAATTGTCGGTCCAACCTGTTCAGGCAAAACTAATCTTGGAATAAAATTAGCAAAAAAACTTTCCGGCGAAATTATATCTGCAGATTCACGTCAGATTTTTACGTATCTGAATATTGGAACAGCTACTCCATCAAAAAATGAACTTAGAAAAATAAAACATCATTTTATAAATATTTTAAGTCCTGACGAAAAATACGATGTTAGTATTTTTGAAAAAGATGCTATTAAAATAATTCAAAATATCAGGAAGAAAAACAACCAACCTATTGTTGTTGGAGGTTCAGGGTTATACATTAAAGCAATAATCGATGGAATTTTTGATTCGGTAGAAACAGATTTGGAATATAGAAACGAATTAATGAAAATGCGGAATGAAAAAGGGAATGAACATTTGTATTATCTTCTGCAAAAAACAGACCTCAAAAGTGCGGGTAAAATGTTGCCTTCAAATTGGAAACGTGTTATTAGAGCTTTGGAAGTGCTGCATGTTACAGGTAAACCGATTTGGCAAATTCAACAGGAGCATAAGCGAAAAGACGAATATGATTTTGTACAGTTTGGATTAAAGTGGAATAGACAGGAGTTGTATCGAAACATCGAAATTCGTGTTGATAATATGATGGAAGAAGGATTAGTTGGCGAGGTTGAAAATATTTTGAATATGGGATACTCGGCAGAATTAAATTCGTTAAACACTGTTGGTTACAAAGAAATTATCTCGTACTTAAATAATCAAATAACTTTGGAGCGTGCCGTGGAATTGATTAAAAGAAATACACGGAGATTTGCAAAGCGCCAAATGACTTGGTTCCGAAAAGATGAAAGGATTAATTGGTTGGAAATTAATAATAAAACCAATTTAAACAATGTTGTTAATGTAATAATTAAATCTTTGAAAAATAATGTTCAATAAATTTATTAGTTTAGAATATCAAATAAAGAGGATTTTAAATGAAAGAAAAAATTAGAATTGCTTCAGGTCAGGGATTTTGGGGAGATTTAATCGATGCCCCATATCAACAGGTTACTAAGGGTGATGTTGATTATCTAGTTATGGATTATCTCGCAGAAGTAACAATGTCAATTCTGCAGAAGCAGAAAAACAAAAACCCAAAATTCGGATATGCGCGTGATATTCCCGAATTAATGGAAAGAATACTACCTATTATTAAAGAAAAAAATATTAAGGTTATCACAAACGGCGGAGGTGTAAATCCGGTTTCTTGTGCCGAATCAATTATTTATGTTGCTAAAAAACTAAATATTACAAATTTAAAAATTGGTGTCGTGCTTGGTGACGGAATTAAAGATAATTTAGATGAAATAATTGCAGCCGGATGTGAACTGAACAATATGGAAACGGGAGAATCGATTATTCCTTTTAAAGACAAAATACTTAGTGCAAATGTTTATTTCGGTGCGTTTCCTATTGTAGAAGCATTGCAGAAAAATGCTGACATTGTGATCACCGGCAGAACAACGGATACAGGATTAACACTTGCTCCGATGATTTACGAATTCGGTTGGGGAAAAGAAGATTACGATTTACTTTCAGCAGGAACAATTGCAGGGCATATTCTCGAATGCGGCGGACAGTCTTCAGGTGGAAATTTTCTCGGTGACTGGCAGTCCGTTGAAAACCTTGCAGAAATAGGTTTCCCAATTGCCGAAGCATTTCCAAACGGTGAAGTGATTATAACAAAACACGAAAATCTCGGCGGAAAAGTAAGTTTTGAAACAGTTGCCGAACAACTCGTTTACGAAATCGGCGACCCAACAAAATACATTACTCCCGATTGTGTCGCTGATTTTACATCAATCAAGTTGGAAGATTTGGGAAACAATCGAGTTCGTGTTTACAATATGAAAGGAACCGAAGCAACGGATACTTACAAGGTTTCATGTGCTTATGAGGACGGATATTCCGCAGTTGGAAGTTTAACTTATTCCTGGCCACAAGCTATAACTAAAGCAAAAGCTGCTGATAAAATATTACGGAAGAGATTAGAAAACTTGAATTTAATATTCGATGAAATTAAAACAGAATTTATCGGCTACAATGCAACACATGGTCCGTTGGCAAAACAATTACCGGAAGATGATATAAATGAAGTTACAATGCGTGTAGCTGTTCGATCTTCAGATTATAATTCTGTTTTAAGATTTGGGCGTGAAATTGCACCGCTTATTTTAACCGGTCCGCCGAGTGTAACCGGTTTTGCCGGTGGCAGACCGAAGCCGAGCGATGTTGTTGCTTATTGGCCGGCACTTATGCCGAAAAATCTAGTAGAACCAAGAGTTGAAATCATGGAGATAAAATGAAAATTAGATTAATTGATATTGCACATGGTAGAAGCGGAGATAAAGGTGATGCTGCAAATGCCGGTATTATTGCTTATGATGACAAAGGTTATGAAATAATAAAAAAATACTTAACAGTGGAAAGAGTAAAAAAACATTTTGAAGGAATATGTTTCGGCAGTGTAGAACGTTATGAGTTACCGAATATCAGAGCACTAAATTTTATTTTGAATAATACGCTCGGAGGCGGGGGAACAGTTTCGCTAAAGTTTGATGCACAGGGGAAAACAATCGCATCGGCTTTGCTGCGAATGGAATTGGATATTGATGAATGAATGCATTTGTAACCTGATTCCTAATTTTTATTTTAAGATTTTTTAAATAAATTTAAGTTGCAATACTATAAAATAATAATGTTCAAAATGGAATAATTTATGTTTGATGAATATAAAAAGCAATTGAAATTACAAGCTGAAAAGATAGCCAAATTACGAGGTTATCTTTGACCTCGACAAAAAAGAAGTAAAAAATACAGAACTAAAAAGTTTAACAAAAAATCCTAATTTTTGGGACAATCAAAAAGAAGCTCAGAAGATTATTCAGCAAATTCAAGCTCTTCAAATTTGGATTGATGATTGGAATAAGGTAAATAATAAATTTATTGAAGCATCGGAATTTGTTGAACTTGCCGAGATGGAACAAGATGAAAGTTTAACTCCCGAAATTGAAAGTGATATTAAGCAATTAAAAAATGAAATATCAAATCTTGAATTTAAAAGTATGCTGTCCGGTGAAAATGATGATAAGGACTGTATATTAACAATCCATTCCGGAGCCGGTGGAACTGAGGCATACGATTGGGTTGCAATGTTGATGCGTATGTATCTTCGATATTGCGAGAGGAACAATTACAAAACAGTAATACTTGATTTGCTTGAAGGCGATGTTACCGGAATTAAAAGTGTTGTTATCAAAATTAGCGGTGATTTTGCTTACGGTTATTTGAAAGCGGAAAATGGAGTTCATCGGTTGGTTAGAATATCTCCGTTTGATTCTAATAAAAAAAGACACACTACTTTTGCATCGGTTTTTGTAATTCCTGAAATTGATGATTCCATTGAAATAGATATTAATCCCGCTGATTTACGAATTGATACTTACCGTTCCGGCGGAAAAGGCGGTCAGAATGTAAATAAGGTTGAAACAGCAGTTAGAATTACACACATACCATCAAATACTGTTGCGGCATGTCAGAGTGAGCGTTCACAGATGCAGAATCGTGTAAATGCTATGAAATTATTGAAATCAAAATTGTATCAGATAGAGCTTGAAAAGCAAGAAGCAGAGAACGCCGAGACCGAAAAAAGTAAGATGAAAATTGAATGGGGAAGTCAAATACGTTCGTATGTTTTCCATCCATATAATATGGTTAAAGACCATCGTACCGGTACGGAAACATCCGATACACAAGGAGTTATGGACGGTAATATCGACAAGTTTATTAAAGATTTTCTGTTGAAGTTTTCGCAGAATTAAATTATGCGAATGATGAAAGGAAGAAAGACAAAAAGGTTAAGAGGTTTTATATTTTGTTGATTTATCAATTTTTCTTCTGCAATTTTTATCTACGGTAATTTAATATGTAACACAGATTATTATTCTGCGAAAGCGATGTCCAATACAAGTAATAAGTTATTGCAATAGTAAAGAAACTTCCTTTTTGCCTTGTGACCATTATTTAATAACTTGCTCTAGCAACAGAGTTACACTCGCAAAGGAATCAATGCTGTCAACTTAAGCAATTGTCATTCCGTGATGTTCTTACACGGAATCTAATTTATGACTAAGACACAATACAAACATTTGGGAATGACATGCTGATAAAATATTCTTTTAAGCTGACAGCATTGCAAATGGATGCTTCGTAAAAGAAACCACTAACATTGTTTACTTGCAAATTTGGAAAGTTTTAACTATTTTTCGACCGTTTAAGTAAAATAGTCGAAATTATAGAACAAAATGTCAAAAAATAATTTGAAAGAAGAAACAATAATTGAAGCGGCAAGAAACCGTTTTGCTCATTACGGATTTTCAAAAGTTACAATGGAAGAAATTGCTTCTGATGTAGAAATGGGAAAAGCATCGCTTTATTACTATTTCCCAACGAAGGAAGAGCTCTTTCGCTCTGTTATTTCACAAGAAATTAACGAACTGCAAAAAAATATCGAACTCATATTGCAAAACCCAATTTCTGCTTCAGAAAAACTTTTCAGTTATGTTGAACAAAGAATGCAATTTTTTCAAAAATTAATAAATCTTGGAACTGTAAGCTTTCAGTCACATTTCAAGTCAAAGTCGCTATTTAAAAAAATATTTTTAGATTTTGCAGAAATTGAACTCGGTTTACTGGAAAAAATATTTGAAGAAGGAAAACAAGCGGGTGAATTTGATTCGAAAATAAGTAAAGATACGGCGATAGTTTTTCTCCATATTCTTCAAGGGTTAAGGTGCAATGTTCTCAAGTGGTCAAGTGAACAAGGAATTGATGGTAAAGCGAGAAAAAATTTACAAAAAGAAATGGGTCTTGCTACGGAAATTTTTATTCGAGGTATTAAAATAAAGAAGTAAAAGAATTTCTATTTAAGAAGGAAACAGATTTATGGCTAATAACGAAGAAGTAAAAGTTCAAGACAAAAGCAATCAAAGCCACATTGTGAAAAATGATGGCGAAAGAATAAATAATGCACCTTTATTTAAAAAGAGAAAAGTGCTGATACCGTTCTTTATCATTTTACTCGCAGCAGCGGCTGCGGTGTATTGGTATATTGGACAATTGGGATTTGTATCAACCGATGATGCTTTTGTTGATGCAAATAAACTTTCGGTAAGCTCTAAAATACTTGGCCGGATTACAAATCTTGCAGTTGATGAAGGTAATTCAGTTAAGCAGGGACAGCTTCTTGTTCAGTTGGATTCAACCGACTTAAAAGCTCGTGAAGACCAAGCGAAAGCTATGCTTGCACTTGACAAAGAAAGCATTACTTTAACTAAAGTGAACATAGCAAAAGCTCAAGATGATTTTGATCGTGCTCATGAACAATATAAAGCAAATATAATTCCTAAGGAAAGGTTTGACCATGTTCAAAAGGCGCTGGAAGTTGCAAAAGCTTCGTATAATATTGCACTTTCAAAAATTGGCACTGCTCAAGCACAGCTGGAAGTAATAAAAACACAACTTCAGAATACAAAGATTTATTCACCAATGGACGGTGTAGTGGCAAAACGTTGGGTTTTATCGGGCGATGTTATTTCACCCGGATAGCCGATTTTTACAATATATGATTTGAAGAATTTGTGGGTAACGGCTGACCTTGAAGAAACAAAGTTGGCTGCAATAAGTATTGGTGATACTGTTAATATTTCAGTTGATACTTATCCTGATCAAAAATTTCAAGGTCAAATATTTCAAATAGGCTCAAACACAGCTTCTCAATTTTCACTTATTCCACCATCGAATGCTTCGGGCAATTTTACAAAAGTAACTCAGCGTGTTCCTATTAAAATATCCATAAAACCTGTTTATAAAAATACACAGCAAAGTACAAAAAATACTATAAGACTTTTGCCGGGTATGTCAGTTGAGATTAGTGTTAAGGTAAAATAATTAATGAGTAGTAATTCAAAAAATAATGCAGCAAAAGTTTCGAGTTTATATCTGCATCCATCTTACCGTTGGTTTGTTTTGGCAAATGTAATGATGGGAACTTTTATGTCAGTTTTGGATGTATCAATTGTTAATGTCGGTTTAACCAAGATGATGTCTGCATTCGGAACAAGTGTTGACAAAATTGAATGGGTATTAACCGCCTATCTATTAGTATTTGCCGTAGTATTGCCCTCATCCGGTTGGATTGCAGATAATTTTGGGTATAAAAAATCGTATATTTTAGGGATATTTCTGTTCACAATAGGGTCACTTTTTTGTAGTCTTTCTACGAACGAAAACATGCTGATTGTATTTAGAGTAATTCAAGGAGCCGGTGCAGGATTTATTATGCCGGTAGGTATGGCAATAATTACACGAGAATTTCCTCCCGAAAAAAGAGGGATGGCTCTTGGCTTTTGGGGAGTTGCTGCCGCATCTTCAATTTCGTTAGGTCCTATGTTCGGGGGTTATCTTATTGATCGTTTTAGCTGGCATGCAATTTTTGATGTTAATGTGCCGATTGGACTAATTGTAATTGCTACTTCATTCTTTATTTTAAGAGAATATAAAACCGTAAAGTCCAGAGCATTTGATTTGTTAGGTTTTATAACTATGACGCTTTTCCTTGTATTTCTTCTTTTAGCTCTTTCTGATGGAAATGCTGCATGGAACACAGGCGGATGGACTTCTAATTTTATTTTAATGTGCTTTGCAATTTCGTTTGTTAATTTTGTTATTTTTATCACTACTGAATTAACAGTAGAACATCCAGTTATTGATCTTAGGATTTTGAAGAACAGAAATTTCGCGATGGCAAACATAATGCTGTTTATTTTTGGGTTAGCTTTTTTCGGGAATGCATTCCTTTTGCCGCTATATCTTCAAAATTCACTTGGTTATACGGCATTTCAAGCCGGTTTGGTTTTTTTCCCTGTTGGTATCATCCAAGCTATTATGTCGCCGGTAGCAGGTTGGATGACAGATAAATTAAATCCTAAAATTCCAATTCTGTTTGGAGTTATATTAACATTTTTAAGTATGTATCTGTATAAAAATTTGTCCCTTACATCAGAGTACAATGAAATAATTTTACCTTTAATTATAAGAGGTTTTGGATTAGGGTTTATGTTTATTCCGCTCAGTACAGTTGCTATTAATGATATTTCAAAAGAAAAAATGGCTCAAGCTACAGGCTTGTTTAATACAATTCGCCAGGTTGGCGGAAGTTTTGGAGTCGCAATTTTAGGTACTTTGCTTACAAGAAGAGTAATTTTTCATACGGCAATGTATAGCCAAGCAGTTGATAAGAATTCTCCAACTTTTAAACATATTGTTCATGGACTTAAGTATTTTGTACAACAATCAGTTGGTGGAAGCGGAACCGAAGTTTTAACACGGGCAAAAGCTTTAATTGGACAAAATCTTGTGAATCAGGCTTTTGTTCAAAGTATAACTGATGATTTTTTCGCAGGTGCAGTTATTACTTTATTTATATTTATTCCATTAATTTTCCTTCGGTATCATAAAAGAAAAACCGGAGCAAAAATTCAAGCAATGGAATAATGTCCTTTTATTCATGGAGTATATAAAATGAAATACCAAATAATAATTACATTACTTTTAAGTTCATTTATAGCAGGTAATGGCTATAGTCAGCAGAAGGCTGTTGATTCAATTACACTTCAACAGGCAATAAAAATGACATTAACAAACCAGCCTTTGCTCAATGAAGCAATTGAAGGCGTAAATGCTGCTGAAGCAAAAATAAAAGAAAACAATAGTTACTATTATCCACGAGTTAATGGAGAGGTTTCTTACACAAGAATTGGCCCGATTCCTACAATTCAATTTGGTGGAGCCGGATTTACACTTGCACCGAACAATAATTATGATGTTCATATTTTTGCTTCTCAACTGGTTTATGATTTTGGGAAAAGAGACGCCCTGACAGATTTGGTAAAATCTTATAAATTATCTTCTAAAGATAAACTTGATTTGATAAAGAATAGATTGAGCTACAAGACAATTAGGTTATTCTATTCGATTTTATTTGCTGAAAAAAGCATAAAAGTAAAAGACGAAGAAATTAGTACTCTAAAGAAACACATAGAATTGACTAATAAAAAAGTTAAAAGTGGCAGCGCCACAGATTTTGACGTACTAACTACTGAAGTTAAGGAAGCTGCTGTGAAAAATGAAAAGCTGGATCTTGAAAATGCTCTAAACAAAAGAAAAATTTATCTGAAGAATTTGATGGGTTGGTCTTCAGATAACAATTTGAATCTATCCGGAGAATTTAAGAAAATTATTTTTAAAGTAAATGCCGACTCATTGGTTGAAGAAGCATTTCAGAAAAGGCCTGAAATTACTTTAGCTAAAGATGCAGGAAAAAGTGCAGTACTATTCAAAAATGTAGTATCTCTTACTAATAAACCTGCTTTAAGAGTGATAGCAAGTTATGGTTTTAAAAACGGTTATGAACCAAACCTTGATGTTCTTCGCGGAAATTGGACAGCGGGAATAAATGCTTCAATACCGATTTTCAATGGAAATTTAAGAAAAGCAAAAGTTGAAGAAGCAGAAGCAAAATTAAAATCCTCTTCTGCAAAAATTTTGGAAATAAAGAGAAAAATTAAAACTCAAGTTGAACAAGCAGTTAGTGATTTAAAATCAAGTATATCAAAAATTAAAACTAATGAACTTCAGGTTAAACATGCAGAAGATGCTGTTTCCAGAGCGGAAATTAGATATCGTGATGGTGTTATTACTAACTTGGACTTGATTGATGCAGAAACTTCATTATCTGAGGCAAAGCTTTTAAGGTTAAGAGTTTCTTATGAAAATGTTATTAATACCTATTCGTTGATGGAAGCGGTTGGGAATAAAATTAAATAATTTAAATCTTTCTGTTTTAGAGAGATAAAAAATGCGGGAAATATTTTGACTTTATAAACACAAAAAGTAATAAGTCATAATTGTTTTAATACTTTAATATTAATATAAAAAATTATTAAAGAATGGAAAAGAGAAGCAAAAGTTCGGAAGGAAAATTTTTAGAACGCTTCACTGCATTGAGAGCATTAAAACATAGAAACTTTAAACTTTTTTTCAGTGGACAAAGTATTTCCGTTGTCGGTACTTGGGTTCAGCGTATTGCTTTAACGTGGCTTGTTTTTCGGTTAACTAATTCAGCTTTATTACTTGGTGTAGTGGGTTTTTCAGGGCAGATTCCCATTTTAATTGTAACACCATTTGCCGGAGTGCTTGCTGACCGTCTTGATAAACATAAAATACTTTTATACACACAAGCACTTTCAATGGTTCAAGCTTTTGTGCTTGCAATTCTGGTATTAACAAATACAATTCAAGTTTGGGAAATAATTGTACTTAGTATTATTCTTGGAATTTTCGATTCTCTTGATATGCCGACGCGGCAGTCTTTTACGGTCGAAATGGTTGGAAACAATCGCGAAGATTTAGGTAATGCAATTGCTATAAATTCCAGTATGGTTAATTCTGCACGGCTTATTGGTCCGTCAATTGCGGGAATATTAATATCATTATTTGGAGAAGGCTGGTGCTTTCTTTTAAATGCAGTGAGTTATATTGCTGTAATTATTTCCTTATTGAAAATGGAAGTTGTTCATAAATCTGTTCCAACTAAAAAGAAAGAAACGTTTATTGAATTAAAAGAGGGAATTCATTATGCATTAGGTTTTGCCCCTATAAAGTATATCCTTTTGCTTTTGGTGGGCGTAAGTTTTATGGGAACTCCCATTAGAATTCTGGCTCCCGTTTTTGTAAAAAACTTTTTCAACGGCGGAGCAGATCTTTTTGGATTTTTGATGGGAGCATCCGGACTTGGTGCACTTACCGGTGCTATTTTTTTGATGAATAAAAAAAGTGTTTTAGGTTTTTCCAGACTGATTACATATGCGGTTTTTACATTCGGTATTGGATTAACAGCTTTTGCTCTTTCACATATTTTATTTCTTTCCATAATATTTATGTTTATGACCGGATTGGGAATGATGATTCAATTAGCAGGAAGCAACACGATGCTGCAAACAATTGTTGATGATGATAAACGCGGCAGAGTAATGAGCCTTTTTGCGTTGTCTTTTAGAGGAATAGCTCCTTTCGGCAGTCTTTTAGCTGGCGTTGCTGCCGGATTAATAGGAGCATCGTTAACATTAGCTATTGGTGGAATATTTTGTATTGCCGGTGCGCTATATTTTTTATTTAATTTGCCAAAGCTGAAGGTTGCGATTAGACCAATCTATATAAAATATGGAATAATACAAGAATCTTTACATGATGTTGAAACAGCAGCAAGATTATCTTGTGAAGAAAAAGATTAAACAGTTTTTATTTATGATACAGACTGCTAATAAGTTTTGTTTTTCAGTTTGTCCTCTGAAATTTTATCTACAGTCAAAGTAATATGTAATGCAGATACTCTATTTATTTACTACAAAATTTCCAAATTGTAAAACGGTTTTTTAATCCTGTATAAACATAAAGTATTTTACCAAGAAAAACGTAGTATTTAAATAGCACTTTTTTATATTTTTTGTTTTCAACATGCAAACTATATATTATACTGAAACTTTATAGTTTTATTAAAGTATAAATTATTAGTTTTCACTATGTTGCATATATAAAAATCAAAATCAATAAAATTCAATGAATAAAATATCTAAGAGAAAAAAAGAACATCTTGATATTTGTATTAATGAAAATCCCACTTTTAATACAAAAACCAATGGCTTTGATAAATATGATTTTGTTCATTGTGCTGTTACTGAAGTTGATATTTCAACGATTGATTTAGTAACTGACTTTTTTAATCACAAAATAAAAATACCGTTTTTAATCTCTTGTATGACCGGCGGAACAAGTGAGGCAGATAATATTAATGCTAAACTTTCCGAGGTTGCAAGTGCACTTCAAATTCCTATAGGAGTCGGCAGTCAGCGTGAAATGATTGATAATTCATCTAATATTAATTCTTATGGAGTAATTAGAAAATACGCTAAGAATGTTCCTGTAATGAGTAATCTTGGGGCTGCACAAGTATTGCAGAAATCATACCTGTCTAAAATACAATCTTTAATTGATATTGTGGAAGCTTCTGTGTTTGTTATTCACTTAAATCCGCTGCAGGAGCTTTTTCAAAAAGACGGAGAAGTTAATTTTGCAGGTTTGTTAAATAGTATTGAATCCATTGTTAATAAAATTAATATCCCTGTTGTTGTTAAAGAAGTAGGTTCAGGTATTGATAAAAATTCCGCTCAGAAATTGCTGAATGTGGGAGTGAAAGGAATTGATGTTGCAGGTGCCGGAGGTACAAGTTGGTCAGCAGTTGAAATGATAAGGAACAAAAACATAATTGACAATTATTTTTGGAATTGGGGATTGCCTACTTCTTATTGCATAAGAACAGTAAATCAATTAAAGATGGATTATAATTTTCTGCTAATAGCTTCAGGAGGTATTAAAAATGGGGTTGACATTGCAAAGTCGATTGCTCTCGGAGCTGATTTAACCGCTTCGGCTAGAACCATTTTAAAAACACTGGTGAATGATAATATTGATGGTGTAATAAAACTAATTAATAGTTGGATGGAGACATTAAAAAAAATTATGTACTTAACTAATTCAGCTTCGTTAGATGATTTGAGAACAAATAAAATACAAGAAAAGGAAAAACTAATTTGAGCAAAAAACAAAATATTGATTATCAAAAAATTTATAATAAAGAATTAAAAAAGGTAGAGAATAAAATATCTTTATTATTTAAGAATAAAAAGCCGGTATCTTTATATAATCCTTCAAAATATATTATGAAAAGCGGTGGAAAAAGGTTGCGTCCGCTATTGGTTCTGTTTACTGCCAAAGCACTTGGAGGGGAGTATTCACAAGTGTATAATGCTGCATTGTCTGTTGAACTAATTCATAATTTTACATTAGCTCATGATGATATTATGGATAACGCTGCCAAACGAAGGGGAAGGAAAACTCTTCACAAGGAATATGATATTAATACTGCAATATTAACCGGAGACAATATGGTGCCTATTGCATACGAATTATTATTAAAGGATATCCACGCGGAAAATAGTCAAGCAATTATTAAGTCATTTTCTGAAGGAATCAGGGAAGTATGTGAAGGTCAAAGTTTGGATGAGGAGTTTGAACTTCGAGACAATGTTACTATCCGCGAATACAAAAAAATGATTGGGAAAAAAACGGCTGCACTTTTGAAAACCTGTTGTTCGGTTGGAGCTCAAATAGTTTCAAGTGATAAAGGGCAAATTAAAAATCTTGAAAAATTTGGTTATAATTTGGGAATGGCTTTTCAATTAAATGATGATTTTTTAGATTTGTTTGCTGATGAAGCTAAGTTTGGAAAAGTAATAGGCGGTTATTTAATTGAAGGTAAAAAAACTTATTTGTTTTTAACTGCTTTGGAATTAGCGGAAGGGAAGTATAAAAGAGAAATACTAAAAATTATAAAAGATAAAGGAATTAGAAAAACAGAAGTTCAGAAATACAAAGAAATGTTTGTTAAATTAGGTGTTGTAGAAAAAACAAAAACGGAAATAAGAAAATATTCATTGAAAGCTATTTCAAATTTGAACAGTTTAACAATAAAAGATAATATTGAAGGTCTGCTTTGGTTGACAAATTCCCTAATAGATAGAAATAATTAATGATAGAAACTACTGTAAAAATTGTAAATAAAGCCGGTTTGCACACACGTCCGGCAGCAACCATTGTGAAATTAGCTTCAAAATTTGATTCTGATTTTTTTATTTTTAAAGACGGATTGAATATAAACGGGAAAAGTATAATCGGTGTGATGACACTTGCCGCCGAAAAGGGTTCTGAACTTGTACTTAGATTTGATGGGGCAGATGAAGTGGAGGCTGCAAAAGAAATTGTGGATTATTTTAACAGAGGATTTGACGAACCATAGTGATTGAAGGAAAAAACATATTGAGAGGTGTTGCAGCGGCATCAGGTATCGTGATTGCAAAAGCGCACTTGTACGAAAAGGCTGTAGAATTTGTTTCGTCGGAAAAAATTTCGGATGTGGATGAAGCAAAGACAAATTTTCTCGAATCGATTAAAAAATCCAAAAAAGAATTAAGTAAGATTTTTAGTCTTGCAGTTGATAAACTGGGTGAAAAACGTGCAGCAATTTTTGAAGCCCAAATAATGATACTTGACGACAAGTATTTGATTGATACAATTCTTAAAAGAATTGAAACCGAGCGAAAATCCGCTGAATTTATTGTTAATCACGAAATCTCAAAATATCAGCGACTGATGATGAATAATTCGTCAGAAGTTTACATGAAGGAACGTGCTCAGGATATTGAAGATATTAAGAACAGACTAATTAGAAACATCCGTAAGAAAAGATGGGTTTCGCACATTCACGAAAATATTATTGTAGTAGCTGAAAACATAACTCCGGCTGATGCTATTCTTTTTTCCCGTGCAAAAGTTAGAGGATATGTAACCGACTATGGCGGACTAACTTCCCACGCTGCAATTGTTGCCCGATCTTTGAGTATTCCCGCAGTGCTCGGTGTTCACGATGGAACTGTAAGCATTGCCGATGGTGATGAGATTATTGTTGACGGTTTTCACGGACTTGTTGTTATTAATCCGACTCAAGAACAGAAAGAATATTATCAGGAAAAGATAGAACTTTTTTCACAATACGATGAAGAATTAAAAAAAGCAAAAGACCTTCCCTCCGTTACGCGAGACGGTAAGCATATCAAAATTTTAGGGAATTTGGATTTAATTGAAGAAATTGATATTACTATCCAAAATGGTGCTGAAGGAATAGGGCTCGTACGAACAGAACAAATATTTGGTGGTTTGGATAGTTTCCCGGAAGAGGATGAACAATTTCAAGTGTATAAAAAACTTGCTGAAACGTTTTACCCGAATAATATTATTATCCGTGTTTTTGATATTGGTGGTGATAAAGTATTGCCGGTTGATGTAAAAGAACCTAATCCGTTCTTAGGGTGGCGGGGAGTGAGGTTTTTACTCGACAACAGCAGTTTGTTCAAAACACAATTAATGGCAATTTTAAGAGCTTCGGTAACA
>Ga0114931_10005223_pt1 | contig 16050 bp, 12 predicted proteins | sample 2SBtaG_FD_89579 | JGI IMG/M metagenome (GOLD analysis project Ga0114931, IMG submission 89579) | Deep subsurface microbial communities from Kolumbo volcano to uncover new lineages of life (NeLLi) - 2SBTROV14_V59a metaG | ecosystem: Environmental > Aquatic > Marine > Volcanic | place: Kolumbo...
ACCTCAAACGGATTTTCCTTTAAAATCCCCTTCTCAAGATAAACAGGGAGGAACGATCCGGCGTCATCACGCGAATAACCAAAGGTCATCTGGGTCAGGTCATTGGTGCCAAAGGAAAAGAAATCCGCATGCTCTGCAATCTTATCAGCAATTAGTGCAGCCCTTGGTATCTCAATCATAGTACCAACAAGGAAATCGACCTGGTCGCCTTGTGCATTGAATAAGTCATCAGCCGTTTTATGAATAATATGTTCCTGCATGCGTAGTTCATTGACTGTTCCGGTCAACGGAACCATGATTTCAGGTTTGGTTTCAACTCCTCTCGCTTTCAAATTAAGTGCAGCTTGTAAAATGGCCTTCGTTTGCATTTCGGTGATCTCAGGGTAGGTATTCCCCAGACGGCAACCCCGATGGCCCAGCATGGGATTCAGCTCTCTCAAGTTATTTACTTTGGACTGGATTTCCTCAAGAGAAAGCCCCAACTCATCGGCCATTTCCTGCTGATTGGACTGATCAAAAGGTACAAACTCATGGAGCGGAGGATCCAGCAAACGGATCGTCACAGGATAGCCATCCATAGCGGCAAATATCTCTTCAAAGTCACCTTGTTGCATGGGCAGAAGCTTATCCAGGGCCTTTCTTCTCCCTGCTTCATCTTCAGCCAGGATCATTTCGCGCATGGCCTTGATGCGAGCTCCCTCAAAAAACATATGCTCTGTCCTGCATAACCCGATTCCCCTGGCCCCAAACGACCTCGCCACCCTGGCATTTTCGGGGGTATCGGCATTGGTACGCACCATCATGTTTGCAGCCTCATCGGCCATGTCCATCAATCGGGCAAAATCAGCGCTTATCTCAGGATCGCTTGTTTTTAGTTTGCCAGCATAAACCGCTCCAGAAGATCCATTGAGCGACAACCAGTCCCCCTCATTGAAAACATGGCCCGCAATCGTCATCTGTCGATTGTCGTAATCAACCTTCATTTCCCCTGCTCCGGTTACACAACATTTTCCCATACCCCGGGCTACAACAGCAGCATGAGAGGTCATGCCTCCCCGGGATGTTAATATGCCTTCAGCCACAGCCATCCCTTTCAAGTCATCAGCAGAAGTTTCGGTACGTACCATAATGACATGTTTGCCTTCGGAAGTCCACGATTCGGCATCCTCAGAAAAGAAGACCAGCTGACCCGTAGCAGCGCCGGGAGAAGCCGGCAGTCCCTTGGTAAGTGATTGCGCTTTTTTAAGATCATCGTAATCGAAGATGGGGTGCAGAAGTTCGTTTAGCTTATTTGGGCTCATCCGTAACAGGGATTCCTGAGTAGATATCAAGCCCTCATCAAGCATATCTATCCCTATCTTTATCATGGCCTTGCCCGTGCGTTTGCCACTCCGTGTCTGCAGCATCCATAAGGTGTTTTCCTGAATAGTGAATTCCAGGTCTTGCATATCTTTAAAGTGCGACTCAAGTCGTTGTTCTACATCGGAAAGCCGTTTAAATATGTCTGGCATATACTCCTCGAGTGAAGGGTAATGTTCCCGACGTTCGTCTTCCGGGATCCCTGCAAATTCGGCCCATCGGCGAGAGGCCTGAACGGTAATTTGCTGAGGGGTTCTAATGCCGGCAACAACATCTTCTCCCTGGGCATCGATCAGGTACTCTCCATTAAATTCATTGGCCCCACTACCGGCATCCCTGGTGAAGGCCACCCCTGATGCCGAGTGATTGCCCATATTACCAAAGACCATGGCCTGAACATTCACGGCCGTCCCCCAATCCTCTGGAATTTCGTTTAATTTCCTGTAAACAATGGCCCGCTCAGTAAACCAACTCTCAAAAACGGCCATTATAGCATTCCATAGTTGCTCGTAGGGATCGGTAGGGAATTCTTCGCCGGTAGTAGATCGGATAATTTCTTTGAACTGCCCGACCAGTTCTTGCAGGTCACTGGCACTAAGCTCCTGGTCATTGGCGAGCCCCTTGTTTGTTTTCATGGCTTCAATGGTCTCATCAAAAGGGTCCCGGCCATTTTCAGTAAATTTCTTTACATTCATGACCACATCTCCATACATCTGTATGAATCTTCTGTAAGAATCCCATGCAAACCGTTCTTTTCCTGACATGCCGGCAAGGCCCTTTACTGCCTCATCGTTCAATCCGAGGTTGAGGACAGTATCCATCATTCCAGGCATTGAAACACGAGCCCCTGACCTAACCGATACTAGACAGGGACGTTCTTCAGACCCAAATCTGGTTCCCATGATAGATTCAATATGCCGTATTCCATCAAATACTTCTTTTTTAATTTCCTCAATCACTTTCTCTTTCCCTTGCGTATGATACAGTGTGCACACGTCTGTAGTAATGGTGAACCCGGGAGGAACGGGAATTCCCAACAAACTCATTTCCTCGAGATTGGCTCCTTTACCACCCAAAAGTTCCTTCATACTGCCTTTCCCTTCAGCTTTATTCGCGCCGAACATATATACATGTTTTGCTTGTTCCATGACTTCCATAGCATTGATATTTGATTGATCCTTGATGGGGCTAAAATAGGAAGGCATTCTTTCCTATTCTATGACCTGGATCACTTTATAAAATTGATTCTGATCATTTGGAAAAACCGAAAATCAGGTTGAAAACATCGATCAATGGGTACGGGAAAAGGAGTATTTCTTAACAAGTGCCTCAAAATCCGGTTTCTCCAGTAGATAGGAGATCTTATCGGGAAAGGCCTGATCGTACCAGAGATTATACTCGGCGACAATCCGCCGATAATTTATAAATCTATATCCCTTTTGCTTTTCTTTGATCTTGGTTGACAACTCTTCATTGGCCAATGTCATGTTGCTCATCACATTTTTGAAATTAATGGCCAGCTTCCCAACGAAATGGCCCTCATGAGTTTCCTGGTTAGTCAATATTCTGATGACGTTATAATAAGAAGGTGTCTCCCTAAAGGTGTTGGGCTGAAAATAGATGGTTTCCCGTATAGCCCCCTCATGGGCCAACATCACCCAAATCACACTGTCCCCAAGGTCTTCAGGTACAAAATAATGTCCATCCACAAAAAATGCCTTCAATTCCGACTTATCCACATACTTCTCCTTCCTTTCATTCTTCATTACGATCAAGGGGTGAGCATCATCTTGAAGAGCCATTGGGGGTTCATATTTGATATGAGTATCTTGTACTTTGCCATCAAGATAAAAGACTTTCCCCTGTACCGGTTGATAATAATATTGAGTAGAAATGTAGCGCTCATATGCCCGGGTGTCAACAGTCTGAGCATGGACTTCAGGGGAAACCAACATCAACAAAAGGCTATATTTGAAGAGATTCATGCAATTATAATCTACAGTAAATATACTATTTCTTACCTATAGTTGCCCTTAATAATCTATGGCGACCATTGGATAATAAACAAAAATCCGGCCAACCATTAGAAGAAAATATCATTGTGTAAAATCTAATCTGCAAGGAAATTCAGTGTAATTCGATATACTTGCGTGGTTAAAAATTTTCAGGAAATAATTTATTGAAAATGGAAACCGAAGCTGAAGAAAAAAAGGGAGTTATTTCCGAGGACCCGAAGGCTGTCCACAGAACAAAAATAAACCAGGTATTTGACGAAGTGGCCAAGGTGATTGTAGGTCAGCGTCACATGGTCGAGCGTTTGTTGATTGGCCTGTTTGCTAATGGTCACGTATTGTTAGAAGGGGTTCCAGGTATCACAAAAACGCTTACAGTGAGTACTCTGGCCCGTGTTCTCCATCTTGACTTCCAGCGTATTCAGTTTACACCTGACTTACTGCCGGCAGATCTTATAGGAACGATGATCTATAACCAGAAAGAGGGTAATTTCGAAGTAAAAAAGGGTCCTATTTTTTCAAATATTGTATTGGCAGATGAAGTGAATAGATCTCCGGCAAAAGTACAGTCGGCTTTGCTCGAATCCATGCAGGAAAAACAAGTTACCATTGGTGAAACCACCTTCCAGCTTGACCGCCCTTTTCTGGTATTGGCTACGCAAAACCCGGTAGAACAAGAAGGCACTTATTCTTTGCCGGAAGCCCAGGTTGACCGATTTATGCTGAAGGTCCATGTAAAATATCCGTCAAAAGAAGAGGAAATGGAAGTAATGCGCAGGATGGCCAATATGAACTTTGACGATGCCGTAAATACTGTCCTGTCGAAAGAAGATGTTTTCTCCATTCGCAATGAGGTAAATGTTGTTCAGGTGAGTGAGTCGATAGAAAAATATATCATTGAATTGGTTTATGCTTCACGTAATGCTCTTGACTACGGTTTGGAACGGGAGGCGCAATATATTCAGTTTGGGGCCTCACCCCGGGCCACCATCAACTTGAACCGGGCATCGAAGGTTATGGCATTCTTCAATGGACGTGACTATGTCCTCCCCGATGATGTAAAAATAATTGCTCATGATGTCCTCAATCACCGTATTCTGTTAAACTATGAAGCAGAAGCGGATGGGATAACTACCATGGATATTGTAGACGCTATCCTGGAAAAAGTACCGGTAAACCGTTAGTTTTTCTTCTTTTTAAACAAGCTGTTGAGCTTTTTTGAAATTTCATCAGTGGCTTTCTTTTTAGCACTATCCAGTTGCTGCTTGGCGGCTTTTTCCAGGCTGTCCTTCCTTGCTTTAGCGATGCGTGCTGCTTCCGCCTTTTGGGCTTCAACCTTTTTCCGAAGGCTGTCTTTCCTCAGGGCCGCCTGGATTGAGTCTGCCTTGGCATCGTCTCCACCTACCAACTTAGCCACCTGGTGGGTTACTGCCTTCTTTACCAGGTCCTTGGATTTGGCCCCCTTTAATGAAAATACCGGCTTATTGTACGTGCCTCCCATACCTACGTTGATGGTGACTTCATCAGAGGTGTTTTGGTTTCCCGTCACAGAGCCTAACAAGGCGTTAACCTGACTACCAATCTGGCCGGCAGGGACCTTCATACTTACCACATAATCAAGCGAACCATCCAACCCGGTACTCCCCGCTATGTTGGCTTTGAACCCGCTAATGGGGACATCGAAAGGTGACACGGATAACCTGCCTTTGTCTATTTTGGTGGAAAGCAGTAAATCCTTGAATGTAACCTCTTTTGAAGGCTTGGCATTCGTAAACTGTGTTAATCCATTCACTAACCCAGCTTTCGACAGTGCTGCCTTGCTTATCTCCAGGAGGCCTTTCCCGCTAATAGATGTAAGATCGGGCATCATATCCTGCTTCAAGGCCCCTTTGATACTGAAGTCGGTGGATACATCTCCAATAACATGCTGCGCAATAGGTGCAAGAGATTGTACGGTATTGAAGGCGTTAAACGACTGCTGTATGGATAAGGATTTGACTGCCAGGCCCATGTCGAACGTTGGATGTTGGGTATCCCGGCTATCGTAGCTTCCATTAAATACAATTGATCCTCCCAGGGTTGATGTCCTGAGTTGCTTCAGGTTCACAACACCATCCTTTATTATAATGGTCCCCCTGGCATTCTTCAACTCAATATTTTCATAAAGGATCTTTTTCAAATTTGCCTGGAGAGTGAAGTCGATATTTCCTGGGATGACTATGACCGAGTAAGAAGAGGTATCGGAGGACTCAGACCCCGTCTCTTCCGACATCCATTCATTCAAATCCACGTTGTCAGATTGAACACGAAGATTTCCCGATAGTACTTCGTTCTCTTTCAAGGCGAAGTTGAGGTAATTGGAAAGAGAACCATCACTTAAGAAATCACTTTTGCCCGCAATCACCTTCAGGTTATTCAATCGCATTTCTTTAGGGGTGACCTGAAAACTACCTAATTTAATAGTAGCCCCCTGAGGCAAACTCACAGAATCTCTATAAATGAAATTGTCGAAAGTGATCTTACCTGAGGCGGGAAGGCGATCGTATCTGCCGGCATCCAAGTCTTTCATGTTTCCTTTCGATTTTATCAGCAAGTCAATTTGGCCACCCAATGTAGTGCCCGGCATAGGTGAAAATTGATTAATTATGGGAAAGAGTTCGTCAAAGTTCAATTGTCCGTTCATCTCAGTATCCCAATGATAGTTTTCAAGACCGGCAATCTGTAACCTGCCCTTGATAGGGGACGATCCTACTTTAGCTTCAAAGGTTGATATATCCACATGGGTATCGGCCATTTTCCCGGTTTCATTGGTAATGGCAGTAACCACGGTCAACCCATCAATGGCCGCCGGCAAGTCAGAATATTTGATGTATCCATTATCCAGCTTGACCGTAGAGTGAATTTTCGGGATGGTCTGTTGAATGGAATCATAGGTTCCATTTATTTGTGCTGTTGCTTCAAGTTGGCCCTTTAGGGTCAGCCCTTCAACGGGATAAAACTTGCCAATATTTGCCAAATCTACCTTGGCTGATAATTTCGCCTCTACCGGATAGGTCAACAGGTTGCCAATGCTTACAGATGCATCAATAGGATTCTTGCCCAGTTCCAGGTGTAAACGATCCATATTTATGGCTGTGTGATCTAAATTTCCATCCTTATTAAGGACCTCCAGGTTCATCTGAACATGGGAGACCGCATCAGGTAGGTCCGGGTATTGAAACATCCCATCCTGTACTCCCATCCGGATGGAAAAAGACGGCATGGAATGCTCGTCGTATCTCCCTTTTACGCTTCCTGAAAAAGATACATTGCCAGCCGCTGTCAGTTGATCAAAGTCCTTACTGTAAATAGCAGGAATGAGGGAAATAAGGCTTTTGAAACTATTGTTTTTAGCCTTGAATTTGATGTCCATATCGATGGGATCTGCAGGCATGGCGAGCCACCCATCCAGTCCCAGGTTAAAGTCGTTGACGTAAAAATTATTGTCTTTGAAAGTAAACTTCATGTTGTCGAGGTCCATGTTTAACGTGGCATCGGCTTTTAACCTTCTGTTCGCTACATATGATACACCATCGTAGGACATATCTTTAACATAAGCTTCCGTTTTTGTGATGAGATCAAAGACAGATAATGAGAAATCTCCCTTGCCTTCATGATTGACCTGGTCAAGTTCTATATAAAATGGAATGGTCGCATCATCATAGACAATGGTACCATTGGTGATCTTCCAAAAGTCTATACCTATCTGAAGATCACTTGAAGCCGTATCTGCTGATTCGGTAGTGGTGGAGTCGGGAATTGATATGTCATAATTGGCCGATCCGTCCTTGAGTACTTTGATCATTATATGTGGCTCATCTATGTATATGCCCTGGATACTGAGCTGATCCTCAAAAATGATTTTCCCAAGATTGATTTCTACCTCCAGGTCCCTAACGGCGAAAAGAACATCCCCTTCAAACTTATCCCTTCCTACAACCCTTAATTCTTCAACTCCGGCAGTAATATTTGGGAAATGACGAAATATCGATAAGCTAAAATTGTCGATATCATAGAGCACATCTGCATTTACCGAGGAGGCCAACTGTTCATCAATGGTCGCTTTTATCTTATCCTTAAAAAAATAAGGTAGTACAGCCAGCACCGCCATTAGTATAATCAATATGGCCAGAATAACGATTATGATCTTTTTCACCCTTTGCTTGATTACTTGATTTATAAGTTGAAGTTAGTACTTTAACGAAGATGGGGCAACACTTGGCCATAGAATGTGATCATTTTTCTTGATTTTATCGAAAATTATTTTTAAATTTTTGAATGATTTAGCTCACGAAAAAATCTTAATACAATGAAATATTCATTACTTCTCGTCTTTGTGTTCTTAATATCATCCTTTCAATCCAGTTCTTCAGAAGGGCCAAACCTGGAAGGATCATGGACACTGATTAAGTATAAATATGGACATGATACCGAATTGTCTTCTGTCCCTAAAATGATCCATTATGTTAAAAACCTAACAAGGTCACATTTCAGTTGGTGCTCCTACAATCCCGATGACGGAAATATTGTTGGCACGGGTGGTGGGACTTATCATATTGAGGGAGGAAAATATATTGAGGAAACTGACTTTTGGTATCCATCTGATTCAGGTATTTCGGGTACTAAAACAGCTTTCAGCTACTCCACCAAAGGCAATCTATGGACCATCAGAGGTTACATTCGATCCGTTGCTTTAGATCCTGCAAGCGGCGAGGTCAATGCCATAGATTCTACTTATATGGAAGAAGTCTGGCAACGCATGGAGAACTGATCTTTTATCATCTCAACGCTCTGTTCCAACATCGAGAGGGATTATACGTCGTAAGCCTGATAGGAGCAATTAATCATTCCATACTACTGGTATCTCAGCCAGATTCAACTAACTTGCGCCAACATTATAATATCATTATCATGAAAGAAGCAAATGCCCTGAACCATGTAGCTGCCTTCCATAAGACATTTAAACACCCTGTAATTGCACGTCCTTCCATTCCGGACGCTACACGGTGTGAATTACGCGTGTCTTTGCTTCAGGAGGAACTTAATGAATTAAAAGCTGCTCTTCACGACGGGGATCTGGTAGAAGTAGCTGATGCGCTCTGCGACCTGCAATATGTTCTATCAGGCGCTATCCTGGAGTTTGGCCTTGGAGAGAAATTCAGCGACCTATTCGATGAAGTACAGCGCTCCAATATGAGTAAGGCTTGTACATCGGAAGAAGAAGCAAAGCAGACCGCTGACTTTTATGGTGAGCAAGGGATAGAATCCTACATACGGAAAGAAGACGAATTGTTTCTGGTGTACAGAAAAACTGACAACAAAACTCTAAAATCGGTTAATTATTCACCGGCCAGCTTAAAACCGATCCTTGAGGGTTAGTTGCCCCTATTATCACTAAGGATACGTACTTCTACCCGCCTGTTTTTCGCACGATCCAACTCAGAGTTCCCCCTGGTGATGGGCTGTGATCCTCCGAACGCTTTAGTTTCAATCCGATCAGAGGCAATCCCTTTCCCCACCAGATATTTTTTTACAGCGATTACCCGTTGTTCTGAAAGTTTGAGGTTGGCCGTTGGCGACCCCCTAAAATCTGTATGCCCTTCCAATTGGATCCTGATGGAGGTAGATTCATTCATCATGGCGACCAGATCATCCAGGCTTGAGTGTGATCCTTCGGTGATTTTAGCACTACCTCTTTCAAAATTCAAATTTTCAAGGCGAAGAACAGACCCTACGCCCCCTTCTCTTAACTGGTAAGTGACGTTGTTCACCAAATCAGCATCGGCCCCCTCAACAGGCTTCACAATCTCGGCTACTTTAATAAAACCCTGCGGCTCAATCAGAAAAGAATATTGCTCATGAGCCCGGAGATAAGCTGTTACTTTTCCAGAAGCATCTGATGTCAACACACCAACCTCAGATTCATAGGGAAGTTTCTTATACGTTACCGTAACGCCGGAAATAGGTTTGCTTGTTCTCTTATTGACCAATGTTGCATTATATGTGACAATGCTATCCGTTTGTGCAATCGCTCGCTCTGCCACCAATGTTATTATTATCAAGGCAGAGGCAAATGTCAGAATCCTTTTGGTTTTCATACCCTAATCTCTTTCTATTTCTCTACTATAGTAAATTCTACTCTCCTGTTTTGTCGTCTTCCTTCACGGGTGCTGTTAGACGCGGCCGGTTTTGATTCTCCATACCAAGCTACATGTAAACGATCAGCACTTACCCCGCGCTTGGTCAGGTATCCTGATACAGCTTCGGCTCTTCTTTTGGATAAACCCATGTTATAGGTCTCAGGACCTGTACTATCTGCATGTCCTGAAATATCAATCTTCACTTTCTCATGTTCTTTCATGAAGTCAGCTAGTCGATTCAATTCAGGGAATGACTCATTTTTGAGTATAGACTTGTCAAAGTCAAAGAATATATTATTTAAGTCTATGGTTACCTCAACTTCAACAGGTGCAAGCTTGAGGTCACGTGCTACTTCGGTCAGCTTGTTATTCTTATCCCTCAAATCAATGTTTTCGTTGACAGGTAAATAGTTCTCGGCCTCTGCGCGGAAACCATATAGTTCACCTTTCGGCAATACGATCTGATACTCCCCGGTTTCCTTGTTCGACTTGGTGATCCCAACTGTTACACCTTCAGGCAGTTTTTCATAAATAATTTTTGCCTCAATGGGCTCTCCAGTCTTTTGGTTGATCAGTTTGCCTTTGACAATAACTACATCACTAGGCATCACGCGTAACGGCAGTTCAACTCGGAAAATATCTGCATCATCGTCACCAACGGACCTGGAATAATAGGCATAATTCCCTGTCATTGGAATGTTAAAGAACAAATCATCCTTGCTGTTATTGATGTCAGATCCAAGATTTTGAGGTTCCGACCAATTAAGCCAGGTATCATCCAGGCGCTTTGACACGTATACATCGAATCCCCCGTATCCTCCCCTTCCGTTAGAAGAAAAATAGAGGGTTTGGTCGTCAGCTGCCAGGAAGGGAGATGCATCATCTCCTGCAGAGTTCAACACATCACCCATATTTTTTGGCTCCGACCAAGTGCTGTCCTCCCTAAAAAAACTTACATACAGATCTCGATCACCATGGGAATCGTCACGTTCTACTGAGAGAATGAGAACCTGCCGGTTATTAGTCAGGAAATAGTTAGCCTTGGCATTATAATTATAGTCATTTTCAATATCCAGATTAAAAGGTTTGGTCCATTTATCACCGTCTTTGGTACTAATAGAGACCCCTGATTTCATCTTTTTACCATTTTTCTCATAGCGGTTGCCCAACAACAACACCACCGTATTACCATCGGGTGTTATGCCGCTGACGAAGTTTGGCTTGGCATTGTTCAAAGGTGGTCCGGCATTCTTTGCTACCTGCCACTCTCCGGTCGAGTCCATTTCGGAATACCAGATGTCTTCATCATCTTTTACCCCTCCCATATTTTCAGGATGATTTTTACGGCTAAAGAACAGCGTGCGACCGTCCGGGGACAACAATGGTTTGTATTCTTTGTATGGGCTGTTCACATTATTGCTCAACCGTTCAGCCAATAGGTTGTCCCGTAAATTTTCCATGATCTCCACCTCCACATCCATGGGCCGGGCTGATGCTGAGATTCCGATAGCATCGATACTGTAATATTCATTCACTGCTTTGCCATCAAAAACCACTTTCACTGCATTCACTTTATATGGAGTTAAAGTGAAGATCAGGCTAAACAACCTTCCTTTCAGCGGGATGCTTCTTGGCACGTATTTCCCCATCAAGTGTTCATTCCCATCTGTATCATATGCATAAACTTCAGACACTGTGGTCGGTGAATAGGACTCAGCAATCACTACCTGTCTGATTTGCATGGGGTTCTCATACCCGACTTTCAGGACTTCCGTCCGGTTTGGTCGGTCGGGTGTCCAGGCGGAGGGGCTTTCACCAGCGGCCGGCAACACATTGGGCTTGCCCAACACCTGTTCAGCAGAATATTGGACCGGGGTTAATTGAGACGTGAATTCAATAACTTTTGATGCCCACTGAACATCCTGAGCTGCTGCAATGAAGGGTAGCGCCGTACACCACACCAGAAAAAACACTTTTCTCATTAATGTGTGTTTAGGTTGAATACTGAAAATATACCAAGGTTCTTGCTGTAAACTTAAGGTAAAATTTCATTTTTTCCATTTTTTTTTCGTTTGTACAAAGAAAAATTAAATTTTGCTTTATGTAGCTTCTTTAGATTTGTCATTTTCCCATAAGTCTGCATCTGCAATCCCCAGTTTGGTAGGATGAAATTCAGGAGATTTCCCTTCTTTCATTTGTTGCTCATAATCACGCAAGGACAAAAGCGCCGGCTTTCTGAGCAAAATAATGGCAACAAAATTCAACAAAGCCATAATTGCTACCCCAATATCGCCCAGGGTCCATGCACTTCCTGCGGTCTTGATGGCCCCATAAAATATGGTGATCAACATAACGGCGCGTAGGGAATGAATCATCCAGCGATGATGTCCTTTTTGATCTAAATAGCTTATGTTAGTCTCAGCTATATAGTAGTATGCCATTAAAGTGGTGAAGGCAAAGAAAAAGAGTGAAATGGCCACAAACCCTTGCCCAATGCCTGGAAAAATGCTTTCAACAGCCATCTGTGTATATTCCGGGCCATAGTTGACATTAGGTAAATTTTCAACAATAAACCCTCCGGCCTGATTTACAACATTGTATTGCCCGGTAAACAATATCATGAATGCTGTGGCTGAACAGACAAACAAGGTATCAATATAAACTGAAAAGGCCTGTACCAGACCTTGTTGGGCCGGATGTTTTACTTCAGCTGCAGCTGCAGCATGAGGTGCTGTTCCCTGTCCTGCTTCGTTTGAATATATCCCTCTTTTTACACCCCAAAGAATGGCCATGCCCACTATTCCGCCAAAAGCCGATTTGGCTCCAAATGCAGACGAAACAATGAGCAGAAGAATCGAAGGTATATGATTGAAATTGAGTAAAATAATGATCACGGCCATAAGGATATAGGCTATGGCCATAAATGGAACAATAATTTGCGCGGCATTACCTATCCTCTTCACTCCTCCAAATACGATGAGCCCCAAGGCGACGACGATAACGATGCCGGTAATATAAGGCGACACATTAAAGGCATTATAGACTCCAGCGGCTATGCTGTTGGACTGCACCCCGGGAAGGAATATGGCCATGGAAATGATCGTAGCAATTGAAAAAACAATAGCATATCCCTTCATCTTCAATCCTTTTTCAATATAAAACGCTGGCCCCCCGCGATATTCACCATCTTTCACTTCTTTGTAGATCTGTCCCAATGCAGCTTCAATATAGGCTGTTGACGCCCCCAGAAAAGCAATGACCCACATCCAGAAGATGGCGCCCGGACCACCAATAGCAATAGCTGTCGCCACCCCGGCTATATTGCCTGTCCCTACCCGGCCTGAGATAGCAATGGCAAAGGCCTGAAAGGATGATACTCCTTTTTCTGAAGACTTTCCTTGAAATAATAGCCGGATCATTTCTCTGAAGTGTCGAATCTGCAGGAATCGTGTTTTCAACGAAAAGTAAAGACCTGTACCTAAGGCCAACACAATCAGAACGGGGAAGTTGGAAAAGATGCCCTCACCCCAGACGAGGTCATAAATAAAATTAATAATGGTGTCCATAGAAAATTAAAAAGCCCAAAGATAGAGTAATAATAATGGACAGGGGAAGAAAGGCAATTGGCTGGTCTAGAAAACAAAAGCGGAAGACAATTCTTTCGAATCAACTTCCGCTTTCACGCCTTAGCCACCGTAGTGACTAATTTGTGCCAAGCTACTGTTATGACTATCTCTCACTTGAGCAAGCCGAAACCTGCTATCGCAAGCGACTAACACCTTTAATCACCCTTCTCTCAACAACTATCCTTTCGGATAACTACCTATAAGGTTTGTACACGTGGTAGCTTCGCTATTTCAATCCCCAGTTTTGCAACCGATGACCTTTTGTGCAACCTTGTGAGCCGGGTCCTTAATGGGTCCGAACTTCTACATCCGGCCATTTATCCCTCACTTGGTAATTACTAAGGTAGAAGAATAATATCATTCCTTCCAAAAAAATAATCCATTAGTTTTCAACAACTTATCGACAGGTAAATACCCTGGTTATCCACATGGTTATCCACATGGTTTTGCACCAACACATACCGGATCGTGTTGATAGGGTTCTTTCAGTTGAAGCTTTTTATTTTTTTTTAAACATTGGATATTGGTACTTTTAATGCATGCTATATTTAAGCATATCATGCATAACTGCACTATAGCTAAATGCTGTAAAGCATGGCCAAACCAATATATTGACGAATTCATTAAATTGTAAAAAAGAGTTTGAAATGAACCTTCAAACAGAAAAATTGGAGATTATGAGAATGGTATTGGATAGTAAAAATCCAAGCATCTTGAAATCTATTAAGAATCTTCTTTGGAAAGAAGAAAACTCAGATTTCTGGGAAACTCTCGCACAAACTCAAAAAGATGATATAGAACAAGGCTTAAAGGACATCAAGAAAGGAGACATAGTCAGTTATGACAAGCTTATCGAGAAACATAGGTAATGATTAGGATTATTAGGCTTTCCAAAAGAGCCTCTATAAACTTAGACAAACTTCTCGATTATCTAGAAACAGAATGGTCTCATAAAGTAAAGCTGGATTTTATTAACAAACTTGATAGTGGTTTAACACATTTGAGCCAGTTTCCTTAGAGTCATCCTAAATCTAATTTTAAGAAAGATCTGCATCAATTTGTATTGACACGACAAACAACAAATTACTATAAGTTTAATACGAAAAGCCTATTTATTGTGGCTCTGTTTGACTCTAGACTGAGCCCCAAAAAACTGAAAAGGGAAATCAGTTAATACCACGCTTTTCAACAAAGGCCAAATAAAAATGGCGTCTAAATTGTTTTCTGTCAACCCACCTGACCAGTCCAGGCAGGTCTCAGCTTTATTAAGTATCTTTATCACGACCGACAGTTATGTTAATAGAAAGCCCGCCACTTTTTTGTCCGAACCCGTTAGGGCAATACTTAACCAGCAATACGGACATATTTTGATACAGTACCTCCCAAGATTACTTTTATATAGTCGGCCTGTCTTAATTTTAATAATTTTGACCTTGACGTTTATAGACTATGCAAATTCGAACAAAATCGTACTAATAATCATGTATATCGGTATTATTTCTGATATTTTTGATGGAATCCTTGCCAGAAAACTGAACATATCTACCACAACATTTAGATTACATGATACTATCTTTGACTTGTTTTTCTATTTTTCAATCCTGTTCTATATCAACTCTATTAATCAACTCATAATAAGACATAACATTTATTTGATTGGTAGCATAATAGGTCTTGAAAGCATATTATATATGATTTCTCTGACACGTTTTCACAAATTTCCATCACCTCATGCAATTCTGTCTAAATTTTGGGGAATCTATCTCATTATCGAATTCACGCTTTTGATTATTGGAGTACCAGGTCTACATTTTAGGATTTGTTTAATTATAGGATTGTTTGTTCATATTGACAGGGTTTTAATTTATTCAATCATAAAGAATTGGGATCATGACATTCCTTCATTTTATCATGCTATTAAATTAAGGAACGGAAAAACTATATTCAGAGGAAAGATTTTTAATGGTTAAACATTGACTAACATTGGATATGGCGCCATGCCGGTAGTTGTATCCACCGTCATAATCCATATATTAGTTGGCAGTTATGTCGGTCGAAACGGATTGTTTTTTAAGCAACCCGGCACGTCCGCATAGCAACAACCGTTGACCTGAATAAAATTGGAAAATGAATAACATGAAGACACTTTTTGGAATTTTTTTACTCAAATCGTATTTTTTGTAGCATGTAGCCCCTCTTTTGACAAAGTTTCCGATGACAGTTTTATCGGGACTTGGGAACTTTCAGGACGAGAAACTTTTGACGGAATTCAAATCAAGATTGACCGAAAAAACGATAAATTTTCAGGTAAAATCACGAAACTTAACGACAATAAATACGTGCAACTATTTGCGGAAATCGGAGATACTTGGATTTCGGAAATTTCACGGAACTCGAATTATGAATTCAGTTTGACCGAGAAAAAATTAGCCGGAGCCCTATTCTTAATGTACGGACTTTCAACCAGTACGAAATATGTTGTGCAATTCATTGACGAGAACACGATAGGATTGTCGAAACCCGGAAGTGATCCTACAAAATCGGAAATAAAATATGAGCGGGTAAGTAAAAATAACACCTTCTAGGAAGGTGGCTTTGGAAGACCCCCATAGGGGGTTGTAGAGTAGTTTCAAAAATCAAACTTTTGTTGCTCTTCTTCAACCTTACGTTCTTCCTTTTCTTGATACTTCACATATTTCTTTATCATTTCTTCATCCAAGCCTACCGTACTCACAAAATATCCTCGTGCCCAGAAGTGATTACCCCAATATGGCTTGCTTTTTAGCCTTGGATAACTCTTGAATATCTTTATTGCTTTCTTCCCTTTCAGCATACCCATCAAGGTTGATATCGAAACTTTTGGTGGAACAGAAA
>Ga0114931_10005224_pt1 | contig 16050 bp, 10 predicted proteins | sample 2SBtaG_FD_89579 | JGI IMG/M metagenome (GOLD analysis project Ga0114931, IMG submission 89579) | Deep subsurface microbial communities from Kolumbo volcano to uncover new lineages of life (NeLLi) - 2SBTROV14_V59a metaG | ecosystem: Environmental > Aquatic > Marine > Volcanic | place: Kolumbo...
CCATCCCGCCTGGCTGCGTTGCTCGTCAGTTGAATAGAGTGACTATTCGCCTTCCTCGCGCCTTGCCAGGCGGGCGTCTCGTCACCCGAGTTGGCAACTTAATTTCCGCCCGAGCCCTAAGGGCTCGGGCCAGGAAAAATGACCTTGCCGTTGTGGGTGGCGAGACGCCCGACCGATAGCGAGGAAGGCGCATAGCCGATCTGTTCGACTGATCGGATGGCCCCGAACCGCGCCCCGACCGGGTCGCGTGTATCCAGCGAGCCTCTTGCAAAACTCATGAGCGGCGATTGGCTGCCCCGTTTCGGCCCCTTTCCGAGCTGGAATTCGCTCCATGGAACAACCATGCAGCTCATCCCAGCTCGAAAACGGACTCGAAGTGGGATTGCCACTCATCCGCTCAGAGTATTGCAAGAGGCTCCAGCGAATTCGGATTGCAAACGCAAGATCCGGGTGGTCCGAAGGCCGGTGCCGGGCGATCATGCAGCCCATCGACACGCTGCCGAGATGAGGAGCGCGGAATGCACCCGGTGACCGCGATGAAGGCTGACGACGAGTTCGACGACGGCGCGGATTACGCGCGCATGGAGCGGGCGCTGATGTGGATCGCCCGCCACTACACCGAGCAGCCGTCGCTCGCCGACGCGGCGCGCGCGGTGGGGCTGGGGCCGCACCACTTCCAGCGCTTGTTCGCGCGATGGGTCGGCGTGAGTCCCAAGCAACTCGTCCAATATCTCACTTTGGAACGCGCCAAGCGCACCTTGCGCGCCTCCGGCAGTGTGCTCGACGCGTCGCTCGCGTCCGGCCTCTCCGGGCCCGGCCGCTTGCACGATCTGTTCGTCACCTTCGAGGCCCTCACCCCCGGTGAATTCAAGCGCCGCGGCGCGGGCCTGCGCATCGACTACGGCTTTCACCCGAGCCCCTTCGGCGAGTGTCTGCTGCTGGTCACGCCGCGCGGGCTGTGCGGCCTCGGCTTTACCCGCGGCGGGCGTGAGCGGACCCTGGCCGACCTGACGCGCGGCTGGGAGGCCGCGGACCGGATCGAGAATCCGGCCGTGACCCACGGTTTGGTCGAGCGGATTTTCCAGGCGCCGGCGAGCGCAGCCGACGCGCCGCTGCGGTTGCTGGTGCGCGGCACTGCGTTTCAGGTTCAGGTCTGGAAAGCCCTGTTGCGGATCCCCCCCGGCACGGTGGTGAGCTACGGCGACTTGGCTCGGCGCCTCGGCCAGCCACGCGCGGCGCGCGCGGTGGCCGCCGCGAACGCCGCGAACCCGATCGCCTATCTGATTCCCTGCCATCGGGTGATCCGCGGCGGCGGGATCCTGGCGGGCTACCGCTGGGGCCTGGAGCGCAAGCTCGCGATGCTCAGCCGCGAGAGCGCTCGCGCGGCCGCCGGCGGGGTGGCGCTACCCGACTGACGGGTAGGCGCCGCGCGTGGGGCGCGAAGGCCGTCCGGCCCACGGTGATGATTTGCAGTCACATCCGGTGATCGAGCGGGTCGACGCCGAGGACGCCTATTTCGCCGCGGCGGTCACGCCCGAAGTCCGCGCCGCGTCCGTGATCGGTGCGCGCCGTTCTTCGCCGATGCGCAACAAACTGGGCAGCAATACCAATGTGAACAGGGTGCTGACCGACATCCCGCCGACGATCACGGCGGCGAGGCCGCGATAAAGCTCGGTGCCGGCGCCGGGCATCAGCAGCAGTGGCAGCATGCCGAAGATGCTGGTCAGGGTGCTCATCAGGATCGGGCGCAGGCGCAAACCGATCGCCTGTTCAACGGCGGCGCGGCGCGCGAGTCCCTCGCGCTCGGCGGCGCGCGTCTGGTGGACCAGCAGGATGGCGTTGTTGACCACCAGGCCGAGCAGGATGATGAAGCCGATCATGGTCAGCAAATCCATCGGCTGGAAGGTGAAGTAGGCGTCCACCAGGCGTAGCGCCGCGACCCCGCCGATGGTCGCGAGCGGCAGCGCGAGCATCGCCAGCAATGAGTCCTTGAAGGAGCGAAACAAGGCGCTCATCAGCAGATACAGGATCGCGATTGCGATCAGGAAGCTTTCACTCATGCTGCGCAACGCCTGGGTGAGCTTGTCGGCGGTGCCCGTGTAGCGGATTTCGCCGTCTTCCGGGAGCATTCCGGATACCACCGGTTCGACCTTCTGTTTGAGCAGTCGCAACGCATCTTCGAGCGACATTGCAGGGGGCGGGGTGACCTGCAGGGTGACCGTGCGGCGCCGGTCGAGGCGCCGGATCTGGCTCGGTCCGGCGGTGCGCTGCAGGCGGGTGAGTTCGCCCACCGGCAACACGCCGCCGCGCGGGGTCGAGAGCGGGATCGCCTCGAGTTGCTCGGGGGTTTGCCAGGGCGGCGCCCGCACCACGATATCGAGACGCTTTTCGCCGTCGAAGAAATCGCCCACGTACAACCCCTCACCCAGCGCCCGGGTGACCAACGCCATGGTTTCGCGATTCCAGCCGGCCTCGGCGATGCGCCGCTCGTCGGGAATCAGACGTAGCTCGGGCTCGGCCAGTTCTAGCCCCGGGAAGGGCCGCACCGAGGCCCCGGGGATCGCCTTCTGAATGGTCACGAAGGCCACCAGCGCGGCCTTGGTAATCGCCTCGACGTTGCGCGCCTGGAGGTTCATCTCGACGGTGCGTCCGGCGCCGAAGCCGCCGAACAAGGAAGCGCGCTTGGCGAAGGCCAGGGTATCCGGGAAGCCGCGGATGATGCCGTTGATGGCGGGTACAAGCAGACCGGTTTGGCCCGGATCGGCGGCTCGCGCACCCATGAACATACCGCGCGAAAAGGCAACAAAGAAATACTGCTTGATCCGAGGCTGCTTGGCACCGCTCAGGTACGGCGCGGTACGCTTGGCAATCACCGTACCCATCTCGTCGCGGATGTGCTCGATGTTGACGCCGGGCGGCGGAATGATGAAGGCGAAAACCAGATTCCGGTTGCCCTCGGGAAGATAGTCGGCCTTGGGCAACAGCGTCCAACTCGCCCACAACGGGATGCTGATGAGCACCAGGATCCAGGCGCCGCGCCGCCACGGGGTGTCGGTGAGCACCATCAGGATACGGGTCGAAGCGCGCCACCAGCGCACGTGCGGATCGCGCAACTCGACGGAACTCAGCCATTTATTGGCGGCCACCGGTACCACGGTTACGGCGACCACCAGCGAGGCGAGAATCGCCACCGCGATGGTCAGCGCCAGATCGGCGAATAACTGACCGGCCTCGTCTCGCAGGAACACCACCGGCAAAAAAATCGCCACCGTGGTGGCGGTCGACGCGAGCAACGCACCCCATACCTGGGTCGCGCCGTGGAGTGCCGCGCGGGGCCCCGGCTCGCCGCTCTCGCGCAGCCGCACGATGTTCTCGAGCACCACGATCGCGGCGTCGAGCACCATGCCCACCGCGAACGCCAGGCCGGCGAGCGACAGCACGTTAAGCGTACGCCCCGCGGCCTCCATCACCGGGAAGGCGATCAGCACCGACACCGGGATCGCGACCGCGACCACCAGTGTGGCGCGCAGGCGGCGCAGAAACCACCACAGGACACCTACCGCCAGCGCGATTCCCAGCGCCAGATTGGTGCGCAGCATCGCGATTGAATTGTAGATGTAGACGGTTTCGTCATAGACCTGCTCCATGCGCAACCCGGCGCGCTTCAGCGGACCGGCGGAAAGCTCGGCGGAGGCGGCGCGCAGCCCGTTCATTACTTCGAGCACGTTGACCCCGATCTCGCGATGGGCATTGACCGCCATCGCCGGCTCACCGTTGGTCATGACGAAGCTCTTGCGGTCGACCAGCCGCACCTTGACGTCCGCCACATCGCCTAGATGCACCGGCCGCCCGTCGCGCCACTCGAGGACCAAGTCGCCGAGTTGCTTGGCGCTGAACGCGCCGGTGAAGCGCACCGTGTAGCGGCGCTTGCCGACGTTGGCCTCGCCCGCGGAGACGTCTTCGTTGCGCCCCGCGAGGCGCGCCGCCTTGGGCAACTCGATACCGAGACTCGCGGCTTTGTAGGGATCGAAAGTGATGCGCATCTCGCGACCGCGACCGCCGCGCATCTCCGACAGGGCGACCCCCGGCACGCGCTCGAAACGCGTTTGCACGACCTCTTCGACGTAGTCCTGATAGCTCTGTATGTCGCGGTCGTTACCGGGCACCGTCTTGATGATGAACCACGCGATCGCGCGACTGTTGCCGCCCAGCGTGCTGATCACCGGCTCATCGGCGTCGACCGGGTAGCGGGCCACCCGATTGAGCCGGTTGAGGACTTCCAGCAGTCCGCGCCGCAGGTCATAACCGACCGTGAACTCGACCGTGACCTGGCCCTGCCCGCGTTGCGCCTTGGAGAGCATCCGGGTCATACCGGGCAGGCCGCGCAGGACCTTTTCCTGAGGATCGACGATCTCGGATTCGACCTCCTGCGGCGCGGCCGCGCGCCAATTGGTACGGATCGTGATCTCGGGTTTTTCGACCTCCGGGGTGAGCTGGATCGGTAGCCGCGTAAGCGCGATCGCGCCGAACAGCGCGGCGAGCAGCACCGCGACCAGGGTCGCGACCGGGTTTTCCAGTGCCCGTGCCGTCCAGCTCACGGCGCCAGGGTGTCCACGATCTTGACCGCCTGGCCGGGGCGCAGCCGCTCGCCGCCGCGTACCGCCACGCGGTCACCGGCGCGGATGCCGCTGACCTCGATCATCTTGCCGGCGGCGATCCCGACCTTGACCTCGATCTTTTCGGCCCGGTCGCCGGGCCCGATGCGATAGACGCTCGCCCCGCCGCGGCGCAGCACCAGCGCGTCACGGGGTACCGCGATCACCTCGCGTGCCGGCGCGGTCGGCACCGCGACCCGCAAGGTCTGGCCGACCGGCCAGCCATTGGGCTCGAGCGCGACTCGCAGCTCATAGAGGCGTGAACGGTCGTCACCGACCGGAACGATGGTGCGCACCGTGCCCGATGCCTGCTTGGCGCCGGCACGCAGTTTCAACCGGGCCTGCGGCCGGACGTAACGCAAGGCGCTGACCGGTACCCACGCCTGCACCTCCAGGGCCTTGGAATCGACCAGCCGCACCACCGCCTTGCCACTCTCGGCCCACTCCCCGAGTTGCAGCAGGCGCTCGGTGACGATGCCGCTGAAAGGCGCGCGGATCACGGTGCGCGCGAGGCGCTCGCGGGTCGAGCTGAGGCGCGCGCGATCCGCTTCCAATTCGCCGCGCCTCACGTCGCGGTTGGAGATCGCCTCGTCGAGCTGGCTGCGCGCGACGTTGTTGCGTTTGACCAACTCACTGAGGCGCCGCACTTCGGCCTTCAGATACTTGAGCCGCGCCTGTTCGCGGGCGATAGCGGCCTGGTCCTCGATCCGCCGTTGGCCGAGCAGGGTATCGTCGAGCCGCGCCACCGGTTCGCCACGCTTGACCCGTGCGCCGATCTCCGCCACCCACTCGATGCGACCCTCCACCTCGGCCGGAATGCGCGCGTGGTTGCGGCTGATGACGGTCCCCGGATACCAGCTCAACGGCGCCAGCGCCAGGCGCTGGGCGAGCGCCACGACCACCGGTGCGGGAGGGGGGCCCTTGGCGGTTTGCCCGGCCGCGAGCGGACTCTGTGCAATCATCGCCAAAGCCACCAGCGGCCATCGCGTGAACCCGTTCATTTGCTTGCTGATACCCCTGCCAGGTGCCGCATGACTCCGCGTACCGGGAGCTTCGCTGATCGGGTTGGCGCGGCGCAATCCGACAACATATTCCCTGAAATCGCCGGGTTGCACCGCGCTGCGCTTCGCTGACCCGACTCACGTTTCGGCGCGGGTAGCGGCCCATGGAACAGCCACCACCGCTGAGATCGAATGCCCGCCACACATTATCTGACCACGACCCCACCGGAAGTTCTGGCCACCGCCGCGCGGGCCGGTGCTCGCCGGCTACTCGTGTTCCAGCACCGAGCGCAACACCGACTGTAATTTGTCCGGCATATAGGGCTTTTGAATGAAACCCGCCAACCCCTTGCCGGAAAAACGCTGGGTGGCGGACTGCTGGTTGTAACCCGACGAAAGGACCACGCGAATGTCGGGCCGCACGCGACGCATCTCGGTGAATGTCTCTTCGCCGTTCATTCTCGGCATCGTCATGTCGAGCAGCACGAGTACGATTTCGTCGCCGTGGGCGCGCAGCGTCTCGACGCCCTCGAGGCCGTCGTTGGCGGTCAGGGTAGCAAAACCCATCTCGGCCAGCATCAACGACGCGATCTCACGGATCACTTCCTCGTCGTCAACCACCAACACCGTACCACTTCCGCGCCACTCGCCCTCCGCTCCGGTCGCGGTCTCGGCGATCGCCCGCGGCTCGCCGGCCGCGCACGGCAGAAAGACCTTGAAGGTCGTGCCCTTGCCCACTTCGCTGTAGACCTTGATCGCACCGTGGTAACCGCGCACGATGCCGAGCACCGCGCTCATGCCGAGGCCGCGACCGGTGAACTTGGTGGTGAAGAAGGGATCGAAAATCTTATCGCGGGTTGCCGCGTCCATCCCGCACCCGGTATCGGCCACCTCCAGATAGACATAGCGGCCCTCCGCGAGATCCTCGTCCGAGAAAGTGGTCGCCAGATAGGCCCGATCGGCCCGCACCACGCTGGTTGCGATCGAAATGGCCCCGCTGCGCTCGCCGAGCGCCTCCGAGGCGTTGGTGATCAGGTTCATGATCACCTGCTGGATCTGCGCGGCGTCGGCCTCGGTCGCCGGAAGGTTGGGCGCGAGATCGTACTTGAGCACGGCTTTCTTGCTGATCGACACCTCCAGCAATCGGGTCAAGTCTTCGACCACGGTCGAGAGGTTGATGGGCTGGACGACGAATTTTCCCTTCCCGGAATAGGCCAGCATGTCCTGGCAGATGTCCGCCGCGCGCTGGCTGGCGGAAACGATCCGCGCGATGTATTCACGGGTCGGTGCGCCGGGATCCGAGGCCCGTTCGGCCATCGCGGCGTTGCCCATCACCGCGGTCAGAATGTTGTTGAAATCATGGGCGATGCCGCCCGCCAACACCCCCATCGACTCCAACCGTTGGCCGTGTTCCATCTGACGCCTGAGCGTGCGCTCGCGGGATACATCCCGCTGGATGGCGACGAAGCTTTGGATCGCTCCGCTGCCGCCGCGAATCGGCGTAATCGTGCACTGCACTTCGACCCTGGCGCCGTCCTGGTGTCGATCCGTGAGTTCGCCGTGCCAGGTGTTTCCCGCAAGCAAGGTATCCCACATCTTGCGGTAGAAGGCCTCATCCTGTTCGTTGCTCTTCAAGATCCGGGTCGACTGGCCGACCACGTCGGCGCGGCGATAGCCGTAGGTTCGCTCGAAAGCCGGATTGACGTACTCGATGACCGCGTCGCGATTGGTGATGAAAATCACGTCGGCGGTTTGCTCCACGGCCGCCGCGAGACGCGCCGACACCTGCTGGGCCTCGATCCGCACGGTGAGGTCCTGCACGGTACCGATCGCGCGCAGCGACGCGCCCGCGGCGTCGGCGTGGATCTCCCAGCGGTCGTTGACGTGCTTGATGCGGCCGTCCGCCATACGCAGGCGAAACACGATGTCGCCGGGCGTGCGCTCCGCGATCGAGGCGCTGAAGGTCTGCTCGACGTAGGCCCGGTCATCCGGATGGATCCTTTGCATATACGGCTCGTGCGTGGCCCGCTCGCCAACGATTTCGAAAATGCGATAGAGCTCATCCGACCAAATCAGTTCGTTGTTCGCCAGATTGAGCTCCCAGTGGCCGAGCCGCGCGATCCGCTGGGCTTCCCGGTGGCGTATCTGGCTCTCGGCGAGCGCGGCCTCGGCGTGTTTGCGCGCGCTGAGGTCGCGCACCACGGCGATGATCCGGGCATCGGCTCCGTCCAGCTCCGGCAGCCGCCGCAGACGTACCTCCACGGGAAACTGCTCACCGTTCTTGCGCCGTGCCACCCACTCGAAATCCTGGGGCTCACCGGCGCGCGCCAGAGCGAGCTTGGCCCGCGCCATCTCCCGCGTGCAGCCGTGTCCCGACAACGCGCCGACCTCGGCCGTAAGGGCTTCGCTTCGAGTGAGTCCATAGCCGCTCAGGGCGTTGTCGTTGACATCCACGACACGGCCATCCTCGGCGTGCAGGAATATCATGTCCGGCGACGCCGCGTAGATCGCGGCGAGCAACCGCTCACTCTTTTGCTGCTGCCGGGTCGCGTCGAGCACTTCGCTCAGGTGGCGTCGACGCCGCCGGTCGAGGCGGTAACTCATCACCGTGAGCAACAGGCCGAACGCCGTGATCAGCGCGATCAGAGCGATTTGGGTTCGCCTGAAGGTCACCAGGTGAGTGTCTCGCGCGTCCTCGAACAAGGTGTGGAGCCGGTTCACATCCGCACGAATTTTGGCGTAGTCGGTATCCAGATCCGGGGTCTCGCCACCATCCCCACCAACCAGGCGCTTCACATCCGAGCGAAAACGCGCCATTCCCGCCGTGAGCTGAGCCAGGCGTGTGCCCTGCCGGCGCAAATCCGGATGCTGGTTTAACAGGTGCCGATGCGTGCCGTTGCGGCGAATGAATCGCAGCGCGTCCTGCGCCTCTTTCAGGTGTCCCTCCACGCCGATCAAGGGCGCGGCGGGGTTCAGGCGGCGTTTCTCGACCACGAGATAAGCATGGCTGACGTGCGCGTCGACATTCTCGACCGCGTTGATCAGCGCGTCATGCACGGAGCTGATGTGCTGGCCGGCGATGAGCACATAAATCATTCCGCCAACGACCGTCGCCAGCAGCGCACCGATGGTCGCGGGTGCGCGCCACGCTCCGCCAGGAGGGATCCGTTCGGTCATGGGTTCACTGCACCTGGGCCGCGAGATTCGCTCACCGTCATTGGTCGGAGGCGCAATCCTATCCGCTTCCAGGGGTTGCCCGCGAGTTCACGCGTCACACGGTCGGGAATCCGACCGGGTCGCGTGGCACGGGAGACCGGACCGATAGTGCGGGCGGCCTCGCCATGGATGGCTCACGCGCCCCGCGCTTGCGCGTTTACATTGAAGCTAGACTTCCTCGGTTGACCACTTCATTCTGACCGTAACGGGCTGAGATGAATGCGTGCAGTGTCAAGCGATGCCGTCATCCGCCCGGCGAATCACGCGACGGGGCGAATGGCACGCTGGCGGCGGCGCGGGCCGGCGAGCGGTCGCGTGGCGCGACCCTGGCGAGCGACAGGATCGCTCATGAGTTCGTCCGCCAGATGCTGGAATTCACGCGCGCCTCGCGCTCGGAGCGCACCGCTACGGACCGGGGAGAGCTCATTCGTTGCGCCCGACAGCCCCGGTTATCGAGTGCCCGTCCAGAAAGACGGGCACTCGCTCCGGTGCGGGGATGCATCGGGATTCTCGACGACTGTCGGTCGTTGAAAAGGGCGCTGAAAATGGGAGGAAACGGGAAATTGCATTTTCCGTTTCCCGATGAACACGATCTACTTCCCTCAAAAATGCAGCAAGGCGTGAATCCAGTGACCGTCGAGCCGGTCGCGGCCGCCGAGGCCGTCGAGCTCGATGACGAAGGCGAGGCCGATCACCGTGCCTCCGAGCGACTCGATCAGTTCGCAGCTCGCATGCGCCGTACCGCCGGTGGCGAGCAGATCATCGACCAGCAGGATGCGCCCGTCCGGCTCGATCGCGTCGATGTGGGCCTCGAGCGCAGCCGAACCATACTCCAGATCGTAAGACACGCTCTGCACGTCGTAAGGCAGCTTGCCCGGTTTGCGCAACGGTACGAAAGGCACCCCCAGCTCCCATGCCGCGAGGCTACCGAAGATGAAGCCGCGTGCCTCCATCCCCGCCACCGCGTCGACGTCCGTGCCGATGAACGGCGCCAGCAACTGGTACACCGCCAGTTTGAGCGCGCGCGGATCGCCGACCAGCGGGGTGATATCCCGAAACACGATGCCGGGTTCGGGAAAATCGGGGATCGCGCGGATCTTCTGCTCGAGCCGGTGCATGGCGTTGCCCCTCAAATAGCCTGTCCGCGTGGCGTCTCGGGCATCGACAGATCCACCACCCCCTTGCGTTCGAAACGCAGCTTGACCGGCATGCCTTCGATCGCGACGCGGCCCGAAATGACATAGGCCCAGCGTGGTGCGCCGGCGTTTCCAAGCCGGCGCAACTGCTCGAACAGGCGTGCCAGACTGCTCGATACGTCTACCCGCAGCAGTGCTTCACCGTAGGCCGGCACGTCGAGCGCCCGGTGGCTGACCCCGTCAGCGAAATGTTTGCCGTTCACGCTCAGCTTGAAATCCAGGCCGCGGATCCGCAACGGCACCTCGTTCGGGTTCTGGATGCGGAGCTTCGCGCGGTAGCGCTGTTCAAGGAGCTGAAAATCAACCGGCCGCAGACCCACCAGTGTGATCCGCGGGGCCACGCTGGGCGCGCCGAGCGTGGCACAGGCCGTCAACAACGCGGCAAGCAGTACGGGCCAACTCCATGAGGTGCGCGGTCGGGTCATTGGTGAAGTATCGTTGCCAGCCGCACCGCGGGGCAAGTTCGTCTGCTCGATGTCCGCAGGCCGGCGCGCCTGGCGATGCTCGATCCGGCCCCGAAACCGATTGCAGTCGGGTACACGCGATGCTAGCATTCATCGCTGACCGACCGGACGGTCGGTATCATCTCGAAGATCGGAGAGTGGCGACCGGGGCGCCGTTCTCCGTCAATCGGCGCCCATCCGAGGGCTGAATATTTATTGAGGTACTTGCAAAACTGTCTTCCATGGCAGTTTTGCAAGAGCCTCTATTGAAAGTATGCACGCCAAGGTGAATACGGACCACAACAAAGACATCGCCGAGGTGGCATCAACCGGCGGCGCGGCGATCCTCGAGACCGCGATACGGCTGTTCGCGCGCGACGGCTTCGCGGGCGTATCGATGAGCGAGATCGCACGCCTCGCGGGGGTCAGCAAGGCCAACATATTCCACCATTTCGGCTCCAAGCAAAGGCTCTATCTGGCAGTGCTCAAGGCGGTCTGCGCGCGCACGGTCGGTGCGACCCTCGATGGCCATGCGAATGAGCGGAGCTCGCTGGAGTCGCTGCGATCCTTTCTCGCCACCCACCTGCGCCTGCTGCTCGACGATCCCGGTGCGGCGCAACTGGTGCTACGCGAGATCGCGCAAGGCGACGATGCCCAACAGCGGCTCTTGGCGGAAGAGGTTTTTTCCGATCACTTCACGCGCCTCGTTGCAATGGTGCGCGACGCCCAGCAGCAGGCCATCCTGCGCCGCGATTGCGATCCCGGGTTGCTCGCGTTCCTGATGGTCGGCGCCAATGTGTTCTTTTTCGAAACCCGCGCGGTCACGCCGCATATCCGTGAAGCGGGTTTCGCATCGGATCCGGCGCGCTACAGCGAACGCGTATTCAACTTGCTGATGCACGGGGCAGCACGCGACCCCGCGCAGTGCAACGATCCGGTTGACTGACGCGATGAGCAACACGGCCCGCACGACAAAGGACGACAGCGCCTCTCGCGGTCGCAGCGCCTCCCGCCGTCCGCGTGTCGCGCTTGCGGCCGCTGCAGCGGCCGGCATCCTGCTGGCGGGGACGACGGCTGCAGTGCAAGCGGCGAGCGGTTCGGCATCCACCGCGACCCCGATCACCGTGACCACCGCCGAACGTCGGGATCTCGAGATCCGGGAATCATCGGTCGGCCAGATCGAGGCTGACACCGCACCCACCATCGCCGCCGAAATCCCCGGCCGGGTGATCGCCGTGTATGCGGATATCGGCGGCAAGGTCGCTCGCGATGCACCGTTGGTGAACATCGAGCCGACCGATTATCATCTTGCCGAGGCCGCCGCACGCACCGACATCGAGCGGTTGCAGGCGCTCATTCAGGCCCAACGACTACAGGTCGCGCGGCTGCGCTCACTGGTTGAAAAGCAGTCGTCCAGCCAGTCGGTGCTCGATAACGCCGAGGCTCGGCTCGGCGCCCTGCGCGCCCAGATTGCCGCGGCCCGCGTGGGCCTGCAGCAGGCCCGACACAACCTGGAGCGCACCGAGATCCGCAGTCCGATCGCCGGCCGGGTGGATGAGCGCTATGTGTCGGTCGGCGACTATGTAAAGGTTGGCGCCCCGCTGTTTCGGATCACTCAGGTGGAGCGGCTCCGGGTTCGACTACCTTTTCCGGAAAGCCTCGGGGCGAAGTTGAAACGCGGTCTCCCGGTACGCCTGGTCAGTCCGCTGCGGCCCGCCCTGACCGTGACGGCCGCGGTCACGGAGCTACGCCCGATCATCACCCTGGCGAACCGCGCCATCGATGTGATCGTGATAGTGCGCAACCCCGGCGGCTGGGAACCGGGCGCAAGCGTCACCGGCGAGGTGCGCGTGGCGCGCCGCCCGGCCGCGGTGATGGTGCCCGAAATCAGCGTCGTCAGACGACCCGCCGGCACCGTCGTGTATGTCATCGACGGCACGGTCGCGCACCAGCGTGTGGTGACCACCGGGGTACGCGATCGCGGTGAGGTGGAAATCCGCTCGGGCCTCGCCGCGGGCGCCACGATCGCCGTTGACGGCGCGGGCTTCCTCAGCGACGGCGCGCCGGTCGCGGTGCACAAGCGATGACACTCGCCGAGCTTTCGATCCGCCGCGGGGTGCTGGCCTTCATGCTCAGCGCGGTGCTGGTGCTGTTCGGGATCATCAGCTTCCAGCGCATCGGGGTCGACCGTTATCCGTTCGTGGAATTTCCGGCGATATCGGTCACCACCACCCTCGTCGGCGCCAATCCCGAGATCATCGACTCCAGCATCACCAACCTGATCGAAACCGCGGTCAACAGCGTGCCGGGTATCGAGCACGTGCAGTCGGGCTCCTCGCCCGGCGCCTCGGTGGTGCGGATCACCTTCAAGCTCAACAAAGATGTCGACGTGGCCTTCAACGAGGTCCAGGCCAAGGTCAACGAGGTGCTGCGCGATCTGCCCGACGAGACCGATCCCCCGGTGGTCGCGAAGCAGGAGTTCGGCGCCGTCCCGCTGATGTGGATCGCGGTGCAGGGCGACCGCACCCTGCAACAACTCAACCAGTACGCCCGCACCGTGATCAAAAAACGACTGGAGAGCATCGACGGCGTGGGCGAGGTGCGCATCGGCGGGCAACGCGAGCGCACCATCCGCGTCAATCTCGACGTCGAACGGATGAACGCCTACGGCATCACCACCCAGGACCTGATCCGCGCATTCAGCAACGAGCATTTCCAGATGCCCGGTGGCTTTCTGGTCGGCGACACCACCGAATACCTGGTCAAGCTCGACATGGAGTTTCACCGGGTCGTCGATCTGGAGCAACTGATTGTTTCCTATCGCGACGGCGCACCGATCCGACTGGCCGACATCGCCCGGATCGAGGACGGCCTGGCCGACAACCGGCGCCTCGCCCGTTACAACGACCAGCCCGCGGTGGGGCTCGGTATCGTCAAGGTCACCGGCGCCAACACGGTCGCGATCGTCGATGCGATCAAGCAGCGCCTGGCCTCCGAGATCATTCCGCGGCTACCGCCCGGAATAAGGGTATCGATCGCCTCCAACGATGCCACGCTGATCAACGAACTGGTCGCCGGGCTGGAAGAGCATCTGCTGCTCGGCGTGTTGTTGACCGCGGTCGTCGTGTGGCTGTTCCTCAAGAGCCTGCGCGCCACCGCGATCATCGCCCTGGCGATCCCGGTGTCGCTGCTCGGCGCGGTGGCGGTGATGTACTTCGCCGGCTACACCTTCAATACCATGACCCTGTTGGCGTTGCTATTGCTGATCGGGGTGGTCGTGGACGACGCCATCGTGGTGCTGGAAAACATCCACCGGCACCGCGAGAACATCGACCCGGACCCCCACCGCGCCGCACTCAACGGCACCAATCAGGTGGTGTTCGCGGTGATCGCGGCGAGCCTCACCCTGGTCTCGATCTTCGCCCCGGTGATCTTCATGCAGGGAATCATCGGCCGCTTCTTCACCGCCTTCGCGGTGGTGGTGACCTTCGGCGTGCTGGTGTCGCTGTTCGTGTCGGTCACCCTGACCCCGATGCTGTGCTCGCGCTATCTCAAGGTGAGCGAGCGTCACGGCCTGATCTACCGTTTCTTCGAGGCCGGTTTCCGGGCCGTTGAGTGGCTGTATCGACTGCTGCTGCGCGGCGCCCTGCGATTTCGCTGGCTGGTGGTCCTGCTCACCATCGCCGCCGTGTACCCCAGCGGCTACTTCCTCGGCCACATCGGCAAGGGCTTTCTGCCCAAGGAAGACGAAGGCAAGTTCGTGATCTCGTTCAAGACACCACTCGGCTCCAGCCTCGAATACACCAACGGCCGCCTGCGCAAGATCGAAACGCTGCTCAAGACTCACCCGGAAGTCGCGAGTTATTTGTCCACCATCGGCACCGGCCAGACCGGGCAGGTCAACCGCGGTAACGTGTTCGTGCGCATGACCCCTCGCGAACAGCGCACGATCCACATGTACGCGTTGATCGACCGGTTACGCACCGAGCTGGCAACGATTCCCGGGGTTCAGGCATTCCCGGCACCGGTCGCGCCGCTCGGCGGCCAGCGCGGGGAGCCGCTGCAATTCGTGCTGCTCGGCCCCGACATCAAGGGCGTCGCGCGACTCAGCAATGACTTGAAGAAAAAGCTCGTCGCGATTCCGGAACTCGGGCGGGTGGACCTGGATTTGCAGCTCGAGCTACCGCAAATCAGCCTGCGCCTGGACCGCGCCCGTGCCGCCGCGGTCGGCCTGTCGACCCGCGATATCGCGCTCGCGGTGAACGTGCTGGCGGGAGGCTTGGACGTTGCCAAGTACAATGATCTGCCCGGCGACGGCGAACGCTACGAGATCCGGCTCAAGGCCCGCGCGGGTAGTTTTCGTGCCCCCGATGATCTGCGCCGGATCTATCTGCGCGGTCGCGGCGGAGACTTGGTGCGGATGGATACGGTGGTCAAGCTCGCCGAGGAAATCGGCCCCGCGGTGGTCACTCGGTTCGACCTGCGCTATTCCGGCAATTTCTTCAGTACCCCGACCGTCGCGCTGGGCGAAGCGGTGCGCAAGGTACAGGCGGCGGCCGCCGAGCTGCTCCCCGGCGGTTACGAGGTGAAGATGATCGGCCGCGCCGAGGAATTCGGCAAGACCACCCGATACATGCTGTTCGCCTTCGTCACCGAACTGATCCTGGTCTACATGGTGCTCGCCAGCCAGTTCAACTCATTCATCCAGCCGTTGATCATCATGGTCGCGCAACCGCTCGCGATCATCGGCGGACTGGCCGGACTGTGGCTGGCCGGTATGTCACTGAATATTTTTTCGATGATCGGCCTGGTGCTGCTGATGGGGCTGGTGGCCAAGAACTCGATCCTGCTGGTCGACCTCGCCAATCAGTTGCGCGCCGAGGGTAAAGACATCAAGTCGGCGCTGCTCGAGGCCTGCCCGATCCGCCTGCGCCCGGTGCTGATGACCTCGCTCACGATTATCATGACCATGCTCCCCGCGGCGCTCGGCCTGGGCGCCGGTGCCGACACCAACGGCCCGCTCGCGGTCGCCGTGATCGGCGGCATGGCGAGCTCCACGCTGCTCACCCTAGTGGTGGTTCCGGCGGTTTACTCGCTGGTGGAGAACGGACTCGCGCGCCTGACCGCGCGTTTCGGCGCGCACCCGTCCGAGACCGGCGACGCGTTTAACGGATAGAACGCCGCGGATTCAGGTCGTCCCAACCGACGCGGGGACATAACCTTTTCTTCGCGCAGCGAAAAAAGGATTGTGTCCCCCTCGAAGCCGAGCGCCAGCAGCCTGTTCCTGGCACCGCGCATCCGAAGCCACGGGCCGCTGCCGCCGGTCTTCGAAGGGGACACTTCGAGGCAAAGTGTCCCCGCATGGCGACCAACCGACGCGGGGACATAACCTTATTCTTCGCGCAGCGAAAAAAGGATTGTGTCCGTATGCCGTTATCGGCGATCAATCCAGCGGGTTGAAGTCCCGCCAAAGGAGTTGTCCGTATGCCTTTGTAGCACCGGGAAGCAGCGTCGGAGCAATCAGGGGTTGTAAGTTTCC
>Ga0114931_10005225_pt1 | contig 16049 bp, 11 predicted proteins | sample 2SBtaG_FD_89579 | JGI IMG/M metagenome (GOLD analysis project Ga0114931, IMG submission 89579) | Deep subsurface microbial communities from Kolumbo volcano to uncover new lineages of life (NeLLi) - 2SBTROV14_V59a metaG | ecosystem: Environmental > Aquatic > Marine > Volcanic | place: Kolumbo...
CCACTTCATATGACTTCTGCTTGTCTTCCCACCACCGCAGCCTCTTTGATTCATCCCCTTTGACTCAATATGGCTTCCGCTGCCTATCGTGCTCACCGACTCGTTAATTCCTACGCGCTCAACACGTCGGAAGCCACACTACCCAACCCTGGCACGGCACAGGGTTGGCTTCAGTCAACTGCTTGGCTGGCAATCCAGGCCCCCAGAGCGCCCGCTCCGAGCGGCGACCGGACAGTACCGGTGTCAGTCCTGCGGTGTTTGGCTTCACGGCACCGTCCGGCAAACGCCACCCGTCTGGTTTCGCACCTGTTTCTACCCCTTGGTCTAGTAGCGTGAAGGTGGTCGGCATCCTATTCCCAACAGCCTGACAGCCGGCGAAAGTACCGTGAATGAAGCGCCGTGATATAGCAAAGATTGCCGGGAAACACCGTTGGCAACGCAACCTCCTCGGAGCACTTCCGGCAAGTTGCCTCGGCCACCCGAGAGTCGTCTTCCATTTTACGGCGTCAAGTGCTGAACATACGTCTGGGACGGGCTTCATCTAGGATGATAATAGAGGCTCCGCGCTTAGGGGTGCGGAGATAGAGAGGATAAGAGAATGGAGGGAAGAGTGAAGGCTTTCGACATCATAGTGATCGGATCGGGACAAGCGGGTGGGCCGCTGTCACACAGGCTGGCGGACCGTAACTGGCAGGTGGCGCTGATAGAGCGGGAACACCTGGGGGGCTCGTGCGTCAACTATGGCTGCACCCCCACCAAGCGGATGCTGGCCAGCGCCCAGGCGGCGCATGCCGCCCGCACCGCCGAAAAGTACGGTGTGCACACCGGTGAGGTGCAAGTCGACATGCACCGCATCGTCGAGCTGAAAAACGAGATCGTTGACTCTTGGCGTTCAGGACAGGAACACCACACCGGCAGCCGCTCGAACATCACCCTCTTCCGCGGAGAAGCGCACTTCAGTGGCGTCAAGACGGTAGAGGTCAACGGCGAGCAGCTCGGCAGCGAAGTGATAGTCATAAACACCGGCACCAGCCCCCTGCTGCTGCCGATCGAAGGGCTGGACGACATTCCTTTTCTAACCAACCGCAACATCATGGACCTTACGGAGGTTCCCGAGCACCTGCTGGTAATAGGCGGCAGCTACATCGGGCTCGAGTTCGGTCAGATGTTTCGCCGCTTCGGCAGCGAGGTGACGGTGGTGGAGTTCATGGATCACATCGTCCCTCGTGAGGACGACGACGTCTCCGATGCCCTGCAACAGGCGCTCGAGGCGGAAGGCATCCGCTTCCTGCTCGGCTCACAGGCCACCAAGGTAGCTAGCGACGACTCCGGGCGACTCACGCTGACCATTGCGGCGCGCGAAGGTGGTGCCAGCCAGGTCATCAGCGGCTCCCACCTGCTGCTGGCAGCGGGACGCAAACCGAACAGCGAGGCCCTCGAGCTGGGCGCCACCGGCGTGGAGGCCACCAGGGCCGGCTTCATCCCCGTCAACGACTACCTCGAGACCAACGTGCCCGGGATCTACGCCCTGGGGGACATAAACGGCGGTCCCGCCTTCACGCACATTTCCTACAACGACTTCCAGATTCTACTCAATAACCTCACCGGCGAAGGGGAACGGCAGAGCACCGCCGGAAGAATCGTTCCCTATGCCCTGTTCACCGATCCGGAGCTGGGCCGCGTCGGCATGACCGAGCGGGAGGCTCGAGCCGAGGGTCGCAACGTCAAGGTCGGCTCCATTCCCATGAGCCACGTGGCTCGGGCCATCGAGAAGCAGGAGACGGCCGGCCTCATGAAGGTAGTGATCGACGGTGACAGCGACCGCATTCTGGGAGCCGCCATCCTTGGCAGCGGCGGCGGCGAGGTGGTACAGACGCTGATGGCGTTGATGATGGCCGATGCCCCCTGGACGCTCTTCCATCAGGCTGTTTACATTCACCCGACCATCACGGAAGGCTTCTTCGGCCTCATGAACGCCGTGAAGTAGCTGGCGTGAAGTAGTTCCTCAGAAGAGGAGAACCTTGTACCCATCATGGCGCGAACACCATTCCTCAACAGCCGCTCACTCGGCCGCAGGCGCATGAGTAGTATCCTCATACTGCTGGCCCTCGTGATAGGTATCTCATCAGGAGCGGCGGCCCAGGGCATCACCCCCATAGACGAAACCGCAGCGCTACTGCAGTACGAGCACAACACCGTCGAAGTGGTGGAACGTTTCGGCAAAAGCGTGGTAGCGGTCAACGTCACCGTGCGGGGCCGGGCCATGAATCCCTTCGAGAACGTTCCCCCCGAGCAGATTCCCCCGCCGTTCCGCGATTTCATTCCCTTCCTGGAGGAGCAAGAACCCGTCCGGCAGAGTGCCGGTAGCGGCTTCGTGATCACGGTGGACGGCCTGCCCCGGCTGGTCACCAACTTCCATGTGGTGAAAGACGCCCTGGTCGAGGGAAGCGTCGATCTCTTGGATGGCGCCACCATCAAGGTCTCCTTTCCCGGAAACCGCAATCACCAGGCGGAGGTGCGGGTCCTGGGGGTGAACCCTTCGTTCGATCTCGCCCTGTTAGAGCTCATCGACCCGGCCGCCATGCCAGCGGTCGAACCTCTGATCCTGGCTGATTCCGACGAGGTGCGGGTGGGACAGAAGACCATCGCCATCGGCAATCCCTTCGGGCTCGAGTCGACGGTCACTTCGGGAATCGTCTCGGCCTTGGGGCGCTTCGTGCCGTCGGTAGGTCAGATCAACATCCCCATGATCCAGACCGACGCCGCCATCAATCCCGGCAATTCCGGGGGGCCGCTACTCAACTCCCGAGGGGAGTTGATCGGCATCAACACCGCGCTCATAAATCCGGAGGGCCGTTCCTTCGCAGGGCTCGGTTTCGCGGTGCCCAGCAACCTGCTCACCGAGAGCCTCGCCAATCTCGAGCTCGGGGGGCTCAGCGACGTGAGCAGCACCCGCCCCCGGCTAGGCATCTCGGCCCGCACCATCAGCCTGCTACCCAAGAGCCTGCGGGAACTTCTGGACCTACCCGATGAAGGCGTCGTCATCCTCGAGGTAAAAGCGGGCAGCCTGGCCGACAGGGCAGGCCTCCGAGGGAGTCAGCGCACGGTGATGGTGAACTCGCTCGAGCTGCAGGCGGGCGGCGACGTCATCCTCGCCATCGACGGGGTGCCCGTCACCGACGCCGAGCAGCTCAACAGCCTGGTTACCTATCAGAGCAGTCCCGGCGACGAGCTTCTCTTCACGGTGCTTCGTGACGATCAGCAACTAATCATCCCTGTGACCTGGAAGTCACCCCGAAGGCCAGCGAGTGAACAGGAGCGACGTGCCCCGATGAGCCTACAGTACTGGTTCATGTTTCCCGTTTCCATACTGATAGCCACCATAGCCATGGCCTCCGGGGTGGAGGGAGCGACCTTCTTCGCCCCCTTCTTCATCCTGGTCCTGGGCCTCCCCCCGGACGTCGCCATCGGCACCGGGCTCATCACCGAGGTGTTCGGATTCGCCAGCGGCCTCTATGCCTACTCCCGGAAGCGCCTGATAGACGCTCGCCTGGGCCTGGCGCTCCTGATGGTCACGGTGCCCATAGCGCTCGTCGGCACCTACCTGGCGGGCATCGTCGAAGCGAAGATCCTCAAGGTCATCCTGGGGGTGGGGTTATTCGCCGTCGGCCTCAGCTTCCTGCGCATGCCCGATCCCGAAGACATAGCGAAGCTCGATGACGGCATCGAGGAGAAGTACGGCGGCGAGAAGGCCGAGACCCGGCTGGTAACGGCCGAAGGCGAGGAGATACGCTACACGGTCTGCAACCGCACCGAGGGGCGGATCATCGCCGGCACCGGCAGCCTCTTTCTCGGCATGATCTCGACCGGCTTGGGTGAACTGAACGGCTTCTATTTGCTGCAACGCTGCCGCGTGCCCAGCAAGGTAGCGGTCGCCACCAGCGTTCTGGTGGTGGCGGTAACGGCCCTGTTCGCCTCCAGCGGTCACTTCATCCGCTTCGTAGGGGAAGGCGGCGCGGTGCTGGATACGGTGCTCAGCCTGGTGATATTCACGGTACCGGGAGTGATCATCGGGGGGCAGCTCGGCTCCAAGGTAGCCAGCAGCATCCCGCAGAAGGTGCTCGAGCGGGGGCTGGGGGTACTCCTCCTGCTGGTGGCGGCCCTGACGCTTGGGGAGGTGATCTTGCGCTAGCCGGAAGCCATCTCGACGACCCAATTGGGGTAGATGAACTCTGGAGGGAAGACCAAGGAGATCGGATATGCGAAAGATGACATCGGTGGACCAACTTTCAGAGCGACGAGAATTCCCATCAACCCTTACTGGACAAGCTCAATACCCTCCGCCTTCCCTACAGAAGACGATCATAGGTGTGGTAGTAGCACTAGCCGGCATGCTGGCAGGTTTCTCCACGGCCCAGACGGCGGATTACCGCACGCTGCAGCTGTCGGACGGCAATTTCCTGGGCTACCTCCTGCTCTTGCCGACCGACTTCGATGAGACCCAAAGCTATCCGGTCCTACTGGCGCTGCCTCCCGGACCACAGGATCAGCAGATGGTGCAGGCGGGACTCTTCTACTGGCAACAAGGACCGGCGCGGGGTTGGGTGGTGGTGAGCCCCGCGGCGCCGGAGGGTCAGTTGTTCTTCCAGGGAGCGGAACGCTACCTACCCGAACTCCTGGACGAGATCAGCCGGACCGTGAAGGTAGAAGGAGATAAGGTACACCTGGCGGGGGTAAGCAACGGCGGTCTCAGCGCCTTCCGCGTGGCCCTGGATCACCCCGAGCGTTTCGCTTCCCTGGTAACGCTGCCGGGTTTTCCCCCAACGCAGGCGGACTTCGATTCCTTGGACCGCCTCCGCGACCTGCCCATCAGCCTGTTCGTGGGGGAACGAGACAGTAACTGGAGGTCGCAGGTACAGACCACCGAAATGCGCCTCAAGGAGCTGGGGGCCAGGGTCAGCTTGACGGTGATGGCGGGCCAGGGGCATGTCATTCAGACGCTGTCGAGCGACCAGCTGTTCGATCTCTTCGACAGTTACCGCTAGAACCCCTTGTCACCTGGGCTCGAGCACCCCCCCTCTATACATTCTCGAGCTGTATGCTGGGGGTGTGATAACCATCTCACCTCTCGGGGCTCCTGTTGCCCGCTCTCCTCTACCCTGGCAACCCCTTCACCGGATTCGCTCAACGCCTCCCACCCATCCTTACCAACGGGGCAAGGACGGAAGAACATGAGGTCGCTGCCACGCCCGGCCCTGCTGCTGTTGGCGTTGCTGCTGGCCTGCGGCGCTCGAGCCCAACAGGTGGAGCGCTACTACTTTACCGGCACGCTGGATAACGACCTCCGGATACAGATGGATCTGACCTTGAAGTGGTCGGGGAAAGAAGCCGAAGTGACCGGTCAGTACTTCTACGAGAGCCTGGGAATTCCCCTCTCGCTCCTGGGCAGCGCCGATCACGACGGCAACCTCGAGCTGCAGGAGACCAATCCCGACGGCGAGGTGACGGGTACCTTCACAGGGGTGTTTTCTTCCTCCCCGCACGAGTTCGCCAGCACTCTGTCGGGCACTTGGCGAGGCACTGATAAAGAGCTTCCCTTTGGCCTCACCAAGATAGCGGAGTATGTCTTCCTGGAAGCGCGGCAGGGACGGATCGAGACCAGCAGCTCTTTCCCCTTCTTCACCCTCGGCAACACTTCGGTGTTGAACCGTTACCTCAAGGACAAGATCCTGGGTTCGCAGCTGGACTTCTTCGAAGAGGGTCAGGCTCTCGCCCGGGAGGGCGAGCTGTTCAACGGCTGGTATCTCGATCAGCAGAACGCCATCCATTACGTCTCGAGCGACCTGGTAAGCCTGCTGAGTCACATCTCCAGTTACACCGGCGGTGCCCACGGTAACACCAACTTCGTCGTCTACAACCTGGCGCTGGAAAGTAACGGTGAGGTGCGGGTTCTGGATCTCCGCGACCTCTTCCTGCCGAGGGTGAACCTGGGCCCGCTGTACCGGGCGGTTCTCGGCGACCTGCAGGAACAGGAAGCCGCCTGGGTGGTGGAGGGCAGCGTCAGCGAGCTAAGTGAAACCGACCTGGCGCTCTTCACCATCTCACCCGAGGGGTTGTCGTTCGCCTTTGCTCCCTACGCCATGGGGCCCTACGTTCAGGGGTCGTTCTTCGTGACCGTACCCTACAGCCGCATCGCGAAACTGATCGATCCCCAGGGTCCCCTGGCGCGCTTCCTGCGCTAAGCACCTCCCACCCAAATTTTAGGCAAGATGCCTAAAATTTGGGGCGAGCAGAGCGAATAATCGCGGGCGGCCGCGATCCCAGGCAAAACATGGCTTGGACATGCTTAGTCCTCCGAGATGGATTTCATCGCCTTGTCGGGGCGAAAGCAACTCGGCTCAGGGGAAATCCAGGTCGACGTCTTGCCGGTGTCGAAGCAGCGCCAAAGCGATGCTGAAGAGGATGAAGAGCAAGGTGCCCCCGACCACCAGCAGGGGCGCATAGGCACCTGGGGAGGTGGTGGCGGGGGCACTGGAATCGAAGTCGGGAAGCGCCGGCGGCGTGGTGACCTCCCTGCCGGCAAGGAGATCAAGGGCCTGCGTCCCGTAGCGTTGGCTTGGTTCTATGTGGGTGTTCTCGCTGAACTCGTTCCAGCTGATCAGGCCGATGGCATCTGGAGCGGAACGGAGCGCGGTGTCCAGCTGGGTTTGCAGCGTCGCCCCCTCCAGGCGTTCGACTACCGTGGAGCCACCGAGTAGCCGGGCATCGAAACCCGGCGCCGCCGGAGCCAGCCAGATTCCCCCCCGGCGATGGACGGCCGCACTCATCCCCATCAACTTCTGCTGGTAGGTGGGAAAGGTTACGGGGTTGACCGATGACCAGTAGTAGGCATTGCCAGCTACCAGGTCCGCCAACCGCTGATACCCCTCCAAATTGCGTTCGGAAGCCAGGATCAGCAGTTGCTCGCCATAGCTCGAGGTGATGGCCTCCACCTGTTGGCGACTGAACTCCCAGGTACCGGACCAGATGACGAGCGGCTGCGAATAGAGGTGAAGCGAAGGGTGATCGGCGAAGTGCTCCAGGAAAAACTCGAGGTCATCGCCAATACGATCCACCGATAGCGGTCGACGCTCGAAGTCGAGCCCCTGATAGATGATCCACAGATAGAAACCCTCGCGATCGGCGATCTCGAGAAGCTGCTCGAGGCGGCGGTCCAGCTTGAAGGTACTCTTCCAGCTCACGATGAAGCCGTCGATACCGGCTTCCTTGGCCCAACGGATGTGTTGCTCCATCACTGCCTGATCGTCACTGCTGTAGCGGCCCAGTAACGGAAAATCGGTCTTGGCTCGGTTCCATGATTGGGTATCGAACCAGATATAGTAGTAGGCCATGAGTGGAATGGGGTTCTCTACCCTCGAGGACGAGACTCTCGGCGCGACGCCTTCGGGATAGTTGTCAGCCCGGCCCGACGGCGCCAGGAAGACGATGAGTAGCAGGAGAACGATGGCAGCCCGCCGATGCCCCGTCATCACCTCACTCTTCATGGATAACGGCGTCACCTCACACCTCCCTCTTCCGCGGGTCTCCGACGGGTGTGGTGGACGAGTCGAGCACCCTGGACCTGCGGAAACCAAACAGCTGCGGGCGACCATAGATCAAAAGGCCCAGGGCAAGCAGGACTCCCAATCCTACGGCGATACCGATATCCAAGCTGCTGAGGACTTTTAGTTCCACCACCTGATCCCTGGAGAGCGCCACCGGCGTCGGTGGAGCCATCCCATGGACACCGATAGCTTTAACTCGGTAAAGGCCTCTAGCAAGCTGTGCCAGGTAGACCTCGTCACCCTCTTCGAAGGGGAAGGTCCTGGTATCGCCATTCGGATACTCGAGCATGATCCCCTCACCCAGCGAGGTACCGAAGATGGCGTCTTTGACGCTAATCTGGGCGGAATAGAGGAGCAGTTCTATCTGCCAGTCGTCCTCGCCCGTCACGGTGAAACGCTGCTGATTCCTGTTGACCACGTTGGTGCCGTCGATCATGACGCTCTCCACGGCGTACTGGATGGTGGTGACCTCCAACCCGTTCCTGAGCCTGGCGATGCTGTTGGCCTTGAGTATCCGGGAGCGCTCATCCTCCAGGGTGTAGCGGGTACCGCGGCTGCTCTTGAGGGTGAGCGAGGCAATGCGCGCAGGATCGATCGGAGAACCCTGGAGATCGACGAATCCAAACCGCACTGGGTAAGAGAGGGAAAGCCCGAGATAGAGGTGTTCATCGCCGGCAGCCTGTACGGTGCGCTGAGGCGAGAACACCCCATCGGCCCAACGCTCGAAGGACACCACCGCCCCACCGGCATCCGCCGTCTCGGGCAGGGGAAGAAGCTCGAGCACCCGAGCCTCCAAGTCGGAAAGCTCGGCGTGGATCATACCCTCTTCATCGGTGAGGTAGCGCCTGCCCCCCAGCGACATGGCGACGTCGGCGAGGGGGGGAACCGTCTCTACCGTCAGGAGCGACGACCTCACGGTGATCACGGTGTGGGCGGTAGCGGTGCGACGCCCCTCTTCCTCCGCGGTCACCGTGAGCTGATGGCGGCCGACCGGCAACGAACGGCCCAGGTATAAAGAGGCGTGACCCGCAGCGTCGGTACGAGAACGCCGTACCTGCTCGCCAGCGAGATAAGCGACTACCACCTGGTCGGCCAGCGGCTTCTCCTGGAGGTCGGTCAGGCTGACTGCCACCCGAAACGGCTGTCCCAGGGCGTGCGGTGCGGATGGCGAGATGGTGAGCAGCGCCGTTTCCGCCTGCGCTCGAGCTGCGGACAGGGCGAGAACAAGCAGGAGCAGCGGGAAGACGCCCGCGGCACGCTCTCGAATGAACGTCACGCCCGAGAACGTCACACCCTCGACCGCAAGTAGCGACGGCAAAGGCACGATCTCAGGCCTCCGTCCCACCGAGGAGTCGCCCGAGAGCGTCCAGGTCACGATGCAACCGGTGAACTATCAGGCTCTGTATCGAGGGGTCACCCAACAGGATAAGCAGTTGATGCTCCGGGGTGGGCCAAGCCATCATTAGCATGCGCTCGGCCATCCCCAAGATCAGGATCCTGGGATCACCTTGCTGCAAACGGTTACCAATCCCTCTTAGGCTATGCTCGAGCGTGAATAGGGCGCGATCCGGTAAGCGGACTCCAGGGGGAAGCTTCCCGACAACGGTTTCGCCCTGCCCATCGAGCAGTACCCCCCCCAGGACACCCGGCTCACCTAGGATTTGCTCGAGCCAGCTGTCGAGGTCGACGGGGGTCTCATCCGGCAATCTGGGTAACATCGGAAGTTTCTCCGCTACCACCCCCGGCACCGGCGGCTTACCGACAGGCGTCTCAGGGGAATCATGAAGGAGCAAGGCGTTCTGATCCTCGTCACCTTGACCAGTCAGCTCTTTCGAGTTGATCGCCTGCAAGCGCTGCGGATCGAGGGTGGCCGCCAGCTCCGCTCGCAGCCAGGACAGCAGCTCCTCGGCCTCCGTCAGTGAGGTCTTGAGCTGCTCTGGAGTGGTACTCTGCTCGCCCGCCAGACCCTTAAGCATCCCCTGCACTGCGGTTACTTCCCTACCAAGACGCTGTTCCGCCACTTGGAGATCCCGCCCGGATATCGCGGTCTCTTGGGGTCGCCGAGCGGCGCCCGCGGGGGTATCCAGGAGCAGCCAGTCGAGGTCCAGGGTCGGTTCGCGCAGGCGCAACGCCGCCAGCAGGATGAGGGCGGTCGCCAGCAGGAGAACGCCGCCGTAAGCAAGATAGATCACGTTGCGACGCGGTTCTGCCTTTGCCGTTACGCTGTCGGTCACTCTCTCGAGCGGCAAGAAGGCGGCGGGACGAGCGACCTGGGTGAAGTCGAAGGCGGAAACTATGCTGTTGGCATTGGCATCCCTCTCCGCGAGCGGTGGGAGATACCAGTTGTCCTCGATGAACTTCAGGATCGAGGTGTAATCGAGGGTGGTGCTGTCTATGAAACCGCGCCTAGCGTAGGCGCTTACCAACAGAGCCGGCACGCGGAAGCCATAGCCGTATTCGTCCACCTGCGGCGGGGGTACATGATCGTACCACCCACCCCAGTCGTCGTAGGCCCACAGAAAGGCGGAGGACAACCAGTAGTCGCTCTGCATGAGGGCCTGAAGCAGGTTCTTGACGAAACGCTGTCCGGAACCCACGTTCGACGGCGGGTGTTCGCTGGGTCCCGAAGGAACCATGAACGCCACCTGCGGCAGGGTCCCGTCGATCAGATCACGGAAATACTCCTCCATATCCACGATGTTGTTCGACAGCTCCGGATCATCCAGGAAGCGGTCGAAGTTCAGGAGCGGCGCCCAGATCACCTGCGAGGAGCGATTGCCGGGAAAGAGGTGCACCGTGCGGTAGGTGATGTCCGGATCGTAGTTCTGAATATAGAACTTCCAGGAGATACCGGCGTCCTGCAGGCGGTCGAAGATGGTAGGGGTCTCCGCCAAAACCTCCTGCTGGTCACGACCCTTCTCCTCTCCCGGACCGGCTGCTACCCAGTAGAGGTGATTGATGAGGCTTCCGCCGGCCGCCGAGCTGAAGAAGCGGTCGAAGAGCACATACTCATCGGCGACGTTCCAGTGAAAAGGCAGATCCCGCTCATCGTAATAGCCCATGGCCAGGCGACCATCCTGGTTGCGCTGCTCGAGGGCCCACACGAAACCGTCCATCTTCCCCTGGTTGTACTGGAGCCGGTGGGTGGACTCGCTATGATCGGGATCAGCCATCTCGACCTCGTTATCACCGAGATGAAATGGTTCGATGCAGGTCGCTTGCTCATCGGTAGGGTCGACCGGTATGCAGGTTCCTTCCGGTATGCCGTCGGCACCGGGGTAGGTCCCGAAGTAGTTGTCGAACGAGTGGTTCTCCTGCATCAGCACGATGAAGTGCTCGATAGGGGTGTTGGCCTCCCGACTCGCCACCACCGCTTCCGGGGTGGAGGCCAGGGCCAAGAAGCACGGTACGAAGGCGAGTAGGAGAAAACGGTAACGGCGAGGCGAGGTGTCGGAGCATTCACGCCGTGGGCGACGAACAGGCCCCAGCATCAGGGGCGCACCTCGTAGATGATGATGACCGGTTTCTCCAGCTTCCTTCCCGAGGCATCGGTGAGCGTCACGGTCTCGGTGTGGATCACCCGACCACCGTACTTCTGGGTGTAGTAGAGCAGCTTTTCCGAAAAGAAGGTAGTCCGTTCGGCCGAAAATGAATCCCAGACCAGGTACTGCAGCTCACCGCTGCGGATATGGAAGTCGGGATTGAGAACCGGCTGGTACGAGGGGTTGCGATGCAGGGGGTTGGGGCTTACCGAGAGGCCGAAGGCCGGCCTATGGCCGTAATAGCGGATGATGTTGGCCATGGAGGGACCGATAGTCATGAAGGTGGCTCCTTGTGGCACATTGGCGCTTATCCACTCCCCCATCTCCCTACCGCCAGGGACCCCCCCCGATCCCGCCAGCACCTTCCCGCTGCCGGCGGGGTGGATCCGGTTCCAGCTCGCCACCCCCAACGGCAGGATGATCGCTCCGGCCAGGATAACCGCCAGCAGGTAGCGCAGTAACCGGACTCTGGCCGTCGCAGCCGTCCAGGAACGCCAACGGACCAGGGGGGCTGCCGCCAACAGCGCCAGGGGGGGCGCCGCCGGCAGCAGGTACTGGAAGCCCTTGGTGGGCCACAACTGGAAGAAGATCACCGGCACCAGCACCCAAAGAACCAGCAGCTTCTCGGGCCAGCCGTTCTGGCGCCGGTACATGAACAGACCCAGGAGGGCGGCGAGGATCAGGGGAATGCCGATCGCCGGCGCTACCGAAGTGAGGTAGAACTCCCAGGTGTGATTCGGGCGCCGAAACAGCTGCCAGACCAGGTACTGGCGCGTCGTGCCGCTGCTGCCGCCCCCGGCAAGCAATATCGACAGCGGGTAAGCGGCGATGATCAACACCATGGTCAAGAGAGAGAGGCAGATATCCCAGACTCGCACCCGGATTCGGGGGGTCAGGGCCAGAAAAGCATAGATAGCCCCAACCATGAGAATACCTGTCTCCTTGGTCAGGACGGTCAAGCCCATACCGGCTCCGGCGGCATAGAGCCACAGTGGGTGCTCCGTTTCACCGAAGCGAACCATGAGGAACAGGGTCAGGGTAGAGGCCAGCGCCATGGGTCCGTCAAGCATCACCTGACGACTGGCGACGACGTGATAGGGCATCACCGCCAGGAAGAGGGCGGCCAGCACCCCTCCCCAGGGACCGTAGAGCCGCCTCCCCAGGGCATAAACCAGCATGATCGTTGCCACCCCCACCGCGGCAGCCAGCGTCCGCCCCAACCAATCGCCGGCCCCCAGGGTATAGAAGAGGGAGAGGAAGAACTGGAATAGCAGCGGGTGGGCGCGGAAGATGGGGAACAACTCCCTGAGGACCGGTACCTGGGCGATAGCCGCCGCCTGCCCGACGTAGACCGCCTCATCGCTGTTGTAACCCACGGCGCCCAGGTCGACGAAGCGCAGCACGATGGCCACGCCCATCACGGCAGAGAGCACCAGGCCCTGCAGCAGCTCGAAACGCAGGCCGGTAAACGACCTGACCGCCCACTGGGCCGTCAAAAGGCGCGCGGAAGGGTAAGCCGGACGGGTGCTCACAATGCCCTCCTCGATTTCGACTCCGGGAATCCTCTCAGACCGCTCCCCCCTTGCCGACGGCGACGACTCCACCCGGCAACTTCCCCGGAGCCCAGGCACCCGCTCCCGAGGCACCAACTTTATCCTCTACTCCCAAAAGCTGCAGCAGCTGACGATCCCAGGCGAAGCGGTTGCTGCGCAGGCGGAATCCCGGCACCCCCCGAACGGCGGAGGTTATGATCAAGCGCTCGAGCTTATGAAGATCCTGACCATTCCAGCGGCTGAGAGATCCAGCCAGGGCTGGATAGGGAGGGAAGGTGTAGGCGTCTTCGGCGTTGACCAGGAGGGTCTCCACCAGCTCCTCGCCGCCCATGTCCTCCTGAAGGTCGGGACCACGCTCGATGAGAGCGATACGAGTCAAGCGCGCCTGCTCCGCATAGCGCGACTTGGGCACCAGTCTATCGACCATGAACTTCGGTGGGGGAATCAGGCGCTGTACCAGGGCGTTCAAAGTTGCCGCCGGCGCGCCGCTGCGGCTGAGCCACAAGCCGGTACGACGGCCGCCGCGGGAGTGGAGACGGCTCTGAAATCGCAGCAGGAGATACTCCTTCCAGGTCAGGGGCGACCCCCCCATCGCCCGCAAGGTGTGCTGGCTTATGGTGAGGGGCTTCGGGTAGCTTCTCACCAGACCATCCGCCGAGACGATGGTCATGTCGTCCGCCAGGAAACCCCATAGCTCCGGGTGACGACGAACCATGTTGAGAATGGTGGTGGTCTTCCCGGTGTCGGTTTGGGCGGTTATGAAGAGCGCCTCGCCACCGAACTCCAGACAGGCGCCGTGCATGAGGGCGTACCCCTTGCGCACGAAGCGCCAACGCAACAGCGGCTCCACCACGTTGGTGTAGAGGACGTGCGGGGAGCTGCCCACCAACGGCGACACCACGACCTGGGTGCAATCTTTCCGGCGATCGATGTCAACGCCGAAACCCAGGCCGGCAAGCTCTCGGTAGCCGATATCGTCGGCGCCGCCGGACTTCAGGGCGGCGTCGACGCGAACATCGATATCGACCTGCTCCAAGGGGCGCTTGGTGCGGAAATACTCGAGCTCCGGCAACCGCCTGGTGGAACGGATGCGTATGATGTCGTGAATAGAGTAGGTGTGGGTTTGCGCTCGCTTCACAGTTCCTCCGTCATGATCGATGTTATCGGTGTCAACAGGGGGTCGTTGGCAGCCTCGGGCAAGCCATCTCTTCCCCGATGACGCCAGATGAGGTGGTCCGAAATGACGAAACGAAACAGTGTCATGACGAACAGGGTGATGAGGTTGGCCAGCAGGTAGTAAAGGCCCAACCAGGAGACCAGGACGGCCAGCAGGGGGCCGCGAAGCAGCAGCGCCCCGTTGTTCAACAGGAAGTAGCTCATCAGGCGGTTACCTATAGAAGTCGGTAGCCGCACGCGATCGCGAAACACCCAGCCTTCGCTCCAGAGGAAGTTCCACAGGGTGGATCCCTGGGTGGCCGCTACGGCCGCGAGGAGGTAGTGCCAGTGGAAAAGTTCGGTAAAGAGGGCCAAGAGGCCGGTGTTGACCAGCAAACCCGAGAACCCTACCGTCAGGAAGCGAAGCAGGTGCGCGTACGACTGCAATCCCAGTCTGAGAACCTGGCGCAGCAGCAGGACGGCTTCCCGAGTGTTCGCTTTGCTGGTCCCGGCGTGCCTCTCTCCGAAGGTGAAGGGGACCTCGGCGCCACGAACATCTGGCGTACGCAGCAGGATCTCCAGCAAGATCTTGAACCCCTCGGGATCGAGTCGATCTGGATCCAGAAGGTCGCGCTCGACCAGAAAGAAGCCCGTCAGGGGGTCGCTCATCTGCTTGAGTCGTGCCGGGAAGGTCGCCCTGGTGAAAAGGGCCAGGGCCCAGGAGACGATCCGGCGGCGGAAGCTCAGGCCAGCTACGCTGCCTCCATCACTCAGACGGCTGGCCGCCACCAGATTGGCGCCGCTTTGCTCGGCGCAGGCCAGCAGCTCGGGAATAACTTCTGGAGGGTGTTGCAGGTCGCCGTCCATCACGCAGATCCAGGGGGAACGGGCAACCCGTATTCCTTCTACTACCGCCTTGCCGAGGCCGTTACGTCGCCCCGGTGGCCGCACCAGAAGCGTCACCTCGAAGGGAACGTCAAGGCTCGTCTTCTGGATCACCTCGGGAGTGTCATCGCTGCTGTCGTCGACGAAAATGACTTCGATGGGCCAGTCGCCGACCGCCCTCTGGAGGCGCTCCAGCAGCGGCCTGACGTTGCCGGCCTCGTTGCGAGTGGGAATGACTATGGACAGCAAGGTGGCCGACATATCGCCCTGCTCAGCGGCAAAAGTCATTTCCCTATCCCGCTGCTCTCGCTGCTGATGGTGCTCACGACGAGTATGGGGGGAATGACGGTGGAGACTACGCATAAGGACCCAGCTTTCTAGATTTTTTGACGAGTGCCGCTATCCGGTGATACCTCCCAAATTACGCCCGTAACTATCTGTATCCAATAGGGTGACCCGCGTAAACCCTGAGGAGGCTCAGGTACCGGATTGTGTGAATATCAGATTACAACACCGTCTGGGAGCTGCGAAAGAGACCATAGGCCCTGACAAAAGGAGTCGACGTCTTAAGACCGGCCGCGATCCTTACCAGGCTCCAGCTACATCCCCCGCCCGGTTCCTAGCGTTCGGAGAAGCTCAACTCCGGGATCTTGACCTGACGAATGATCAGTTCCATACGGCCCTTGGCATCGAATTTGCGCAGGATGCCGGAAACGTGCGCCTTGACCGTCTTCTCGGCAAGATCCAGTTCCCGGGCGATCTCCTTGTTGGATTTCCCCTCTAGAATCAGGTTGTGCACCTGCTGCTCTCTGGGCGTGAGTTGGGCAACTCGGTGTTCGGCCACGTAACTGCTCAGGATCCTCCGCTCGGCCCAGATCTCCCCCAGTAGTACCGAGCGGATGGCTCGCCTCAGGGTAGGAAGGTCATCGCCGTTGCTGAGATATCCCATATAGCCGAGATTGAGGATATCCATCTTGTCCGCATCATCATCGTCGATAAGCGCCAGGGTGGGAATATCAGGCGGCACCGGGTAGACGCTGGAAGCGCTGCGCAGATCCCAGATGATCAGGTCCAAGCGCTGCTTTCCAGTGTCGTCCTGCTGGGTCACTATGAGGTATTCATTTCCCGTCAGCAGCTGGGCCAGCGCTTGCTGGACCAGCGCGGATTTGGAGAAGACGCCAATGGTGATCATCTGCTTTCTGGAGGGCCGCTAGGTCACTTACCCGCCAAGGCCTCTCCAGGCTCCCATCTAGTATCCAAACTAGTCGATGGCGCCTCACGAGATTCTTACTCTTCCCGGTAACGGGGAA
>Ga0114931_10005226_pt1 | contig 16047 bp, 15 predicted proteins | sample 2SBtaG_FD_89579 | JGI IMG/M metagenome (GOLD analysis project Ga0114931, IMG submission 89579) | Deep subsurface microbial communities from Kolumbo volcano to uncover new lineages of life (NeLLi) - 2SBTROV14_V59a metaG | ecosystem: Environmental > Aquatic > Marine > Volcanic | place: Kolumbo...
GTGATACTCCCGAATCTTTTCGGCCAACTCGTCGAGGTACGGCCCGTGATACCGTCCCCAGGCCCGCGACTCGAATGCTTCGTTCAACTTTTGGCGTACTTCGTCATCATTGATGGGCCATTCCAGAGGTTCATCTGGAAAAACAAGTTCGCCGCCCAGGATGGCTGGCTTTTCGGGTTTCGTCGAATTCATGGACAACAATCTTGGTCGCAAGGGGTTCATTCCATTACGATGGAACGTGACGATGCGAATAGTTCCAGGGAGGGCGAGGCTCCCGCCGAGCCGTTTCCTCAGAGTTATTTCGGATTGGGAGATCCCTCCCACTCCAATCGAAATTGTAAAAACGCTTTAAGAAAGTTGGGATCTTAATCCAGGAAATAAATATCAATGACAAATCGAATTCGTTATATCATGGTCGGCGGTTTTTTGGGAGCGGGGAAGACCACCACGCTGGGAAGGCTGGCGAAACATTACATCGACCAGGGGAAAAAAGTCGGTATCATCACCAACGACCAGGCGGACGATCTTGTGGATACCAATACCTTCCGATCGCAGGGGTTCGACGTGGGTGAAGTCGCCGGGGCCTGTTTCTGCTGCAACTTCGACGAATTGATTGGCACCATCGAAAACCTCTCCGCGAACGAACGCCCCGACATGATTCTCGCAGAACCTGTGGGCAGTTGCACCGATCTCGTGGCCACCGTCATTCAACCCCTCAAACGAATGTTCGATGCCGAGTTCAGCATCGCGCCTTATCTCGTCATCCTCAAGCCGAGCCACGGTCGTCGCATTCTCAAGAACGAAAAGCGTGCAGGGTTCTCTCCCAAGGCGGCGTACATTTTGAAAAAGCAACTCGAAGAGGCGGATGGTATTCTCGTCAACCGCATCGACGAAATGACCGACGACGCGGTAAGAGAACTCACGCAACTCGTCACGGAGAATCATCCTGGAATACCGTTGATGAAAATTTCGGCAAAGACGGGCGAAGGTTTCGACCTGGTTACCGAATTTCTGGAACAGGATGGAGATTTCGGCAAACGTGTTCTCGACATCGATTACGACACCTATGCCGAAGGCGAAGCGGAACTCGGTTGGCTCAACAGTAGCGTGCGAATTACGTCGGAAGATAACTTTTCGTTGGACGAGTTGTTGTTGGAAATTGTCACGGTTTTGAAGAATCGGATGCAGGAAATCGAAGCCGAAACTGCGCATGTGAAAACGATCGGACTGTGGGAAGGATTTTTCGGAGTGGCGAATCTCGTTAGCAGCGAGAATGCACCGGAGTTATCGCTGCCTTCGAATTGTGATGTCAAGGATGTCGATATCATCGTGAATGCGCGAGTCGCCTGCGATCCGGTGAAATTGGAAAAACTCGTGAAAGAAACCATTGAACAACTGTGCAAAGCGCGAGAAGCCCAGGCCACATTCCGCCAAACCCAAAGTTTCCGCCCCGCTCGCCCAGTCCCCACCCACCGCTATGAAACCGTGGAGTAACAATAGTCCGTTTCAGAAAAGTAGGGTGCGTTGTAAAACGACCGCGAGCAATCACCGTTTCGTAGCTGGATTCCTCAGAATTCAGCCTTCACAGAATCGACGTCACGCAATCTGAACTTTGAGAAGTTCAGCTACCTCCCACCGTAGCTGGATTCCTCAGAATTCAGCCGAAGTTCACCTGCAAACGCCATGCACTACATGTCCGTTTCTCACAATCGTCCCTCGATCACATATTTCAATATCCGCACAACCTGTTGGGGGGAAGATGCCACCGCCATCGCTGCGGCGTCGACTTCTTTGAGAGCATGAATAAGAGCGTCGTCGTGGATGACGATGATCGGCTTCCCTATTGCACAGGCGAAACCGGCATCGAATGCGGCGTTCCATTGCCGGTATTTGTCGCCGAATTTTACCACCACAACGTCGGCTTCACGAAGAAGCGTTCTCGTGCGGATAGCATTGAGTTTCGCAGCTTTACGATCCTTCCAGAACGGTTTGTCTTCCACTCCAAGAATTTCTTCACCGCAGTTGTCGCTGGCGCAATGGTCGGTGACGGGAGAATAAAACCGAATCGGAAGATTTTGGGAGACACACTGCTCGCAAATCGTCTCCCGCCAATTTGTGTGAATTTCTCCTGCAAGATAGATTTTCCAAACACGTTGTGACAAATCATTTCACCTTGGACTTGCTGGGGAAGCCTTTGAGCTTTGAGGGTAAGATCGTGCTTTTCGAGTTGTTATCGCCGGGAAACTGTTTCAAGAGTTCTTTGAAATGGAATTCGTGATACGGACCATTGGACGAGGGGCCTTTGCCGACCGAAATATGAACCTTCAGCGTTGCCGGTTCGAAAACCATGCTTTGCAACGTCCATTTTCCCTGGTTCGTAGAGTGCATCATTTTTTGAACGTCTTGAATGCCGAGCTTTTTCATCTTTACACTTTTTAACAAGCTGCGGTAGCGTCGGCAGGTTTTGGTATTGCAAAGCTCGGGGGATCGAAAATCGTTCGTGCAGGGAAGAATGCCGTGTTCTGCTTCACGTTTGATGACGCTGCGAGGTGTGAGTTCGAAGACCGCGCTGTTCTTCGTGTCGCAGACCGCCAGATTCATCCAGGTGGTCGCTGGATTCTCTCTCAGAATTTTCTCGGCTTGGTCGACCGTTGCGCATTCTTCCAGAATTTTTCGGAAGGTGAAAATCATCGGCACGCCAGTGATGTCGAACTTGGGCGATTTGTCTTTCGACGAGTAAACATCCAAAGTGGCGACCGCCAACCCTTTTTCGTTCATTCCCGAAATGACACCGACTAAAACCGGATAACCAATGGAGATGTAAGCAAACTTCTTATCCGGTTTGACGATGGAAACGATGCTGAATCGTTCGAGAATTCCCTGCGGAGGAAAATCGAAATTTCGACCGAAGAGCATTCCTCCCGTTTTACTCTTTTCTTTTGCAACGATCAGCGTCGAACAGCCTCCCATGCGGCGGAGTTCAAGCATGGTGTTGGCGACGTTGATCGCCCCCGCTTCCTGTTGGGAAGCTTTGATGACGCTTTGCAGTTCTTTGTAGTGATCTTTGGGAATATTTTTGATAATGAGCTGACTCGCACCGACGACAAGAGGCCAGGCGGACTCCAGACGATTCTGTTTGAGAAACGATTTCGGAAAGTAAAGCAAAGGTTTTATTTTGGGACCGACTAGCGTACCGTGCTGTTTTCCAATTTCCGAGGGAGTTCCCTGTAAAAACATCACGGGGATGTTGTGGATGTATTTCAGTTGGCCCTTGCCGACTTTTTGTTCCTGAAAGATGCGAGCGGATTTCGGGAAGCTCTTCTTCTGTGCAAAAGCAGATGGAGAGATGAATAACACGAGCAGAACGACAAAGATCGGAAACGAACGACAACGCTTGAGCATCGATTGACTCGGCATGAACGACTCCAATAGGGTTTACGGGCCGACGATTCTATACGAAAGCAACCCGTTTCTTGCGAAACGGGTTGACTCATTCTAAACGATCGTCACAATTCGATCTATGCCAATAATGACGAAGAACCCCCGCCTTTTCGAAGAGTACTCTCCGAGTGTCATCTGATGGCCAGATTATCGATCTTTATTTTGTTGCTTGCGGGGTTCCTGGTTGGGTTGAATGCCTTCTCGCAACCCGAAGAAATTGTCGAAAAAACCGAACGCGAAAAAATCGTTTTCTGGCATTTCTGGGGAGGCGAAGAACGTAAGGTTGTGCAGGAAATCGTGCGACGATTTCACGAGTCGCAGGACCGCTACTGGGTCGAAGAAATTCCCGTCCCCGGACAAAACCTCGACATGAAGTTCTATATGGCCCTTGCAGGAGGGGATTTTCCCGACCTGGTGAATCAGGACGACCAAGTTGTTGCCCAGTGGGCACACAGCGGTGTCATTCTGCCTCTGAGAAAACTCGTCGCCGACGAAAACGAATACCGACAGCTTGAGAAATGGCTACTGCCCACTGCCAAAAAAATCGGTAGCTACCAGGGCAAACTCTACGCCCTGTGTAATGCCCTCGATATTCGTGCATTGATTTTTCGCAACGACGTTCTAAACGGTCGTGATCCACCGCAGACGATTGACGAGTTCGATGCGATTGCAAAACGCAGTCACGACGATTCCCAATCGATTTTGTTTCTTCCGGACGACCGTCGGCTTTGGGCATGGGGAGTTGCGTTCGGCGGTTCGTTTTACGACGAAACAACCGGAGAGGTGACCGTCAATCATCCGCGAATTGTCGAGGCACTTAAGTGGATGGTCTCCTACACGCGGTTGCACGGGTTGGAAAACATTCGGGCGTTTCGAAGCACGAATCGCGAGACCGGCGCATCGTCGATGATCCTCGACGGTCGCTACGGCATGATGATGGACGGTCAATGGCGTATCCCGGAATTGGATCGGTCGAAACCGCCGCTTGATTACGGAGTCGTTCCGTTACCGTTTCCCAAAGGCGGAAAACCGAACGCCGGTTGGGTGAACGGGAACTTCTTCGTCGTACCCCGGGGATGTCGCAATCCCTTAGGCGCGTGGGAGTTTATGAAGTTCTGGTCCGGGTTCGGAGGGAACGAAAGACACGCAGCGATCACCGCGACATCGGGCGGATGGATTCCCGCCAGTCGAAAAGTGGTTGTCGAACCGTCGTTTCAAGATTTCCTCGAGCAACACCCCAAGTTTCGTATCTTCGTCGAGTTGGCTGATTCGCCAGATCAGATTCCAACACCTCCCGTGCCGATTCAGTCCTACTTTTTCGAACGCCTTAACCGAGCCGCCGAAGAAGCGTTGAGTCTTTCCAAAACGCCGAAACAAGCGTTGGACGACACCAACAAAGACATCCAACGCCGATTGGACAACGTGTTGAAACGACATCGGGCTGATAAGCCACGAGAGTCACGGACAGTATTTTCGGTAAAGTGAGATTCATCGGGTGGCCGAGATCATCGAATTGACACATCCTACTGTGTAGGATAGAATGGTAAGTACGATGAAGGCCACTTTTATCGAGTCCAAAGGATTTACCGATTGGGTGACACAACACCTGCCGGACGAGACGTTCGAGAAGTTGCAGCAGGAACTTATGCATGACCCGAACAAAGGAACTGTCATGCGGGGATGCGGGGGCCTGAGGAAGATTCGCATCGAAGACCCGAAACGTGGCAAGGGGAAACGAGGTGGGGCGAGGGTGATTTATTTGTATGTGGCCGAGGCAAAATGGTTCTACATGCTCGACATTTACGATAAACACGAACAAGAAAACTTATCCGCTGGAGAGAAAAAACTTTTGTCGAAATTTGCAACCGAGTTCAAACTGGAAGCGAAGGCTGCTCTCAACAGACATTCACGGAGAAAGAAATGACATCGAATCGACGAAATTCACTGTTCGAACGGCTAAAAAAGGGACTGGAAGAAGGCATTGAGCATGCCAGGGGAGAATTGACGCTACGAACGGTTGAGGTGCCCACGGAACCCCCGGAGATCGATGCCAAGACTCTGGCAGCATTGCGGGGCCGAGCGGCGATGTCTCAGACGGTATTCGCCAGGATGCTCAACGTATCCACCAAGACCGTGCAAAGCTGGGAACAGGGGGTACGGCAACCCTCGGATGCTACCCGGAGATTGATTCAAATTTTCAGCATCCATCCTGAAGTGATTTGCCGCAGTGTCGGTCTGCCTGAGATCAGTTTGGAAGGAGTCCTCATTGAAAAGCTACCCAAGGGACGTCATAAGATTGTTGTGAAACGCAAAACGAAAAAAACTGGCGTTTGAAAGAATCCTGCTAAGATGAGAGGTGTGGATAGCAAATGCACCGGCGAATTGAGCGAAGCTAATTTTTCGAAAACGGCAAAGACATGCAACGACCCTCCCGATTTTCACACCCGCTGCTCATTCTCATTGCAGTCGCGTTTGCATTGCCGATTTTGTGGATGGTGCTGAGTTCGTTCAAACCGCCGGGACAACCGGAAAGCGAATTCTGGCCTCGGTCGTGGTATTGGGAAAACTATCGGACGGTCGTTTCCGAGACGAACTACGTGCAATTTTTGTGGAATTCGATTTTCTTGAGCGTCTTGAATGTCGTGGGAACTCTGGTTTCCTGCACGTTGGTGGCTTACGGTTTTTCGCGTTTGAAATGGCTGGGACGCGATGTTCTGTTTTTTTTGCTGATTGCTACTATGCTGCTGCCGTTTCATGTGACCATGCTTCCCCGCTTCAAACTGTTTTCCGCACTGGGGATGTACAACACCTATTGGCCGCTGGTGTTGCCAAGTTGGCTGGCGGGAGAGGCGTTTTACGTTTTTCTGTTAAGACAATTTTTTTTGACGATTCCCGAAGAACTTTCTGAAGCGGCAAGACTTGACGGAGCGGGAGAATTGAAGATCCTCACAAAAATTGTGATACCACTATCTTGGCCGGCCTTGGCGACGGTCGCCTTGTTTCAGTTTTTGAATGTCTGGAACGAATTCGCGGCAGCGTTGTTATATTTGAACGATCCCCATAAGTTTCCGCTGGCTTATGCCCTGCAACAGTTCGTGAGTGCCTATCGAACAGAGTTCGGTCCTTTGATGGCGGCTTCGGTGTTATTCACGCTGCCTGTGATCGTGCTTTTCTTCCTGGCACAAAAGACGTTTATCCGTGGTATTGCGACATCGGGATTGAAGGGTTAGCGATCAGTCGATTTAAGCCATTCGTGGCTGAACCGTTTTCCAAATTTGCTCGGCGATCGATTCTTTCGAACGCAGTTCTCCGTTTTTCACGCAGTCGATCGTTTGCCAGTTTTCTCGTGTGTTGGCAAGTTGACGGTAGATTTCCCGGACTTTTCCCAGGTAATCGGCATCGGCTTCATGCAGGTCGGCGGATTTGTCTGTGTAGTTTCGTCTGTTTTTGTGGGCGATCAATTCGGTGGCCTGCTCGACCGGTAAATCCAGCAGTAATGTCAGATTTGTCTTGGGGAGATTGTAGATTTCGAATTCTATCTTTTCGATCCAACTCACAATTTTCTCGCGCTCCTCAGCATCACATTTTGCCGCCTGATGCGCGATGTTCGAGGCGACATAGCGATCCAGAATGACGATCTCGTTTTCGTCGAGGGAGTTTTGTAACACGGATTTCGATTCGAATCGATCGCCCGCATAAAGCAGCGCTGCCAGAAAGGGGCTGACTTCATCGAGCGAGCCGAAGCGACCGTTCAAAAAATCGCCGATGGCTTTACCGAACGCCGTTTTATCGTAGCGGGGAAAGCTGAGCAGTTCGACGCGGAGACCATCGTTCTGGCAGCGTTGGAAAAGCAGCTTGGACTGCGTTCCCTTTCCCGAACCGTCGATTCCTTCCATCGCCAGCAGCATGGTTGTTTTCCGTCACAAAAGTTATTTTATGAAACGATCAATCCGGTTGCAGAACATCATAGAGTAAGTTTGCAGTCGGGAAGTGCTTTCCGAAGTTGATCGATTCCCCGATTCGAGATGGTCGTAAAGCTGAGTAGTAGTTCCTTCAGGTTCTTCAGTTTTCTTAGAGAAGGAATGCAGGCATCGGTGATCTGCGTACTCTTGAGGTTGAGTTTTTTCAAGTTTGCAAGATGTTCGATATTTTTCACACCGGCATCGCCTACCCGAGTCTCTTCCAGATTGAGGTCTTCCAGTTTGGAAAAATTTTTCAGATGTTCGAGGCCGTTATCCGTGATGTTCGTCAACCAAAGACTGAGTTCCGTCAAGTTCGTGAGCTTGGTCAAATGACGAACGCCCTCGTCGCCGACTGCGGTTTCTCGGAAATCGAGTCGTTCGAGTTGCGGCATTTCGGCGAGATGACGAAGTCCCTCATCGGTGATGGCGGTCTGCATCAGACGAAGACGTTTGAGTTTGCCGAGTTTTTTGATATGAGCCAGCGACTCGTCGCCGATGTTGGGCATCGATCTTAGCGAAAGCGATTGCAGATTTTTAAGTGTTGCGATATTTTCGATTCCGGTATCGGAAATCGATGTCAGATCGAGATCGAGATAGCGCAGATTTTTCAATTTGACAATATGTTCGACACAATCGTCGGTCAGGTTGTCGTGACCGACGAGACTGAGGGCTGTCATGTTCTGCATGTTGGCGAGATGTTGCAGCCCCGCATTGGTGATGGTGCTCTCCTGTAGTTTCAAATCTCGCAGTTTGGTCAAGCCTGCAATGAATTGCAAACCGGCATCGTCGATGCGCGAACGCCTGAGGTCGAGGACCTCCAGGTTTTTCAGGTTTTTGAGATGTTGCAGTCCTTCACCGGTGATATCTGTACGAAACAGATCGAGTTTCTTCAGTTTTGTCATGCTAGACAATGCTGCCAGGTCATCGTTTCCGGTGCCTGTATCTTTCAGGCTTAAAGAAACGAGAGTTTTCACATCCTTGAGATAGGCAATTCCGGGGGAGGAGAATTTTGGACCATGCAGAGAAAGTTTTTCGAGTTTCTGAAATACCGATAAGTTCTGAAGATTTTTATCTCCCGCCTGGCTGTGCGTAAAATCTAAAGAAACCACCAATTCCACACCTTCGAATGTCTTTTTTTTCGCTTCGACATTTAGCTCAGTCAGCTTGCTCAAGATATATGCTTCTAGCTTGGCGGAACTTCTCAGGAGATCTAACGAGTATTTCTTTTCGTGTTTAGACAAAGATTTTGTCAGACTCGCGACTTCTTTTTTCAGTTTTGTATTCTCAGCTTCCAACGCTCCATTTTTTTCGCAGCCGCACAGCAGGCTGAGAAGCAGTACGACAAGAGAGAATTGCACAAATTTCATCGGTGTGTGACCTTTTAGTTCTATTTCAATTTTCCAGCATACCGGCAATTTCATCCCCAGAGTAATGCGTAACTGCTGGCGTGACAATTGAGTCGCGGCAACAAATCGGTCATCATACGGAAAACGCTTACTTGGAAGAACAAATCGATCGAACGAATCGAGAACCATCGACAAGATGAGGAAATCCAACAACTTACGCATCGCCATCTGGTCTGGCCCACGAAACATCTCCACTGCGATGATGCGCTCCTTCGGTAATCGGGACGACACATTCGTTTGCGACGAACCGCTCTACGCCCACTATCTCAAAGTGACTGGCAAGAACCATCCCGTCGCGGCAGAAATCATCGCTCACCATGAATCCGACTGGCAAAAAGTCATTGCCTGGTTGACCGGTGAAGTTCCCCAGGGGAAAGCGATCTTTTACCAAAAGCAGATGGCCCATCATCTGCTTCCGGAAATCGAACGAGGCTGGCTAAACGATCTTGCGAACTGTTTTCTCATCCGCGACCCCCAAGAGATGATCACTTCGCTGATCAAAATTATTCCCCAGCCGAGCCTCGAAGATACCGGCTTGCCACAGCAATGGGAAATCTTCAAACTTGTACGGGAACAAACGGGAAAGATTCCCCCTGTGTTGGATTCGCAGGACATCCAGAATCATCCCCGCAATCTGTTGGGAAAGTTGTGCGATTGTTTGGGAATCGCCTTTCAGGAATCGATGCTCACATGGCCTGCGGGTCTGAGACCGACCGACGGCATCTGGGGGAAACACTGGTATTCGCAAGTGGAAACCTCGACCGGTTTTCGTCCTTATCAACCCAAAGACGACGAAGTCCCCGATTGCCTGAAGTCCCTCTGCGAAGAATGCCAGTCGATTTACGACCGGCTGGCAAAACACAAACTCCGTTAAACCATTTTCAACCGTAGTTGAATTTTCAATAATTCAGCATCAATCGACAGCGAAATACAACCGACTGAATTCTTGCGGATCCAGCTACCTGACGAGACCGAGAATATGTTACAAAAGTTCGACGAACGAAACAAAAACCTGATCGTGAATATCAATGGAAAACTGTCACACCGTGATGAAGCAGGAGTCAGTCCGTTCGATTCCGTTGTGCAGGGGGGAGATGCCGTCTGGGAAGGATTACGGCTCTACGACGGTCGCATCTTCAAATTGAAGGAGCACCTCGATCGATTACGAAGTTCCGCCATCGCGCTGGCGTTTCAGGAGATCCCTCCTGAAGACGAAATTGTCGAGCAGATTAAAAAGACGCTCGTAGCGAACAAAATGAGGGACGGTGTGCATATTCGTCTGACGTTGACCCGTGGAGTCAAAATCACCTCCGGCATGGACCCCAGGCTGAATCACACGGGGCCGACATTAATCGTTCTCGCGGAATTCAAAAATCCTGTGTACGACAAAACCGGTCTCTCGTTGATCACCAGCAGCATTCGCCGTTTTCCCCCCGACTGCATGGATCCCAAAATTCACAGTAACAACCTCATACAATCGATTCTCGCGAAAATCGAAGCCAATCATGCCGGTGCCGATGACGCGATGATACTCGACGTTCGCGGTTTCATCGCAGAGACGAACGCCACCCACATTTTCATCGTACGGGACGGCAATGTCCTGACGAGTCGCCCCGTAGCCTGTCCCGAAGGAATCACCCGCGCTACGGTCATCGAACTATGTCGCCGAAACGATATCCCTCTGTTCGAACGGGATATTTCGCAGATGGAAATTTATCGGGCCGATGAAGCGTTCTGCACCGGTACGATGGGAGAGCTTGCATCCATAAGTTGCGTGGATGGTCGCAATATCGGAACAGAACTCCCCGGACCAATGACGCGACGGCTGAGTGAACTATTCGCGGTTCTCACCGAACAGGAAGGCGAGCAAGTGGTTTGAACGAAATGCAATCGGATTGCAATCCTTTCAAAATGATCCGGCTAGCATGGATTGCTCTTTCTCGATCTCAAGGGACTGAGATAATCTCTATAGATTCTTCGAGAGACTTTCTCCTTTCTTTCTATCGGGATTTTATTGTCTTGAGATTTTCGATGACGCTCAATCATTCTTCTCTCGACGGTCTCAAATCCGCTCTGATGGTAGGCATTGGCGGCGCGGGGATGAAGGCTCTCGCCGAATATCTTCTCGATGACGGATGGACGATTCGGGGAACCGATTCTGACACGGCCAATCCGACTCTCGACTGGCTGCGCGACCGGGGTATTCGCATTGATGACGGTTTTCACTCGGGGTTCTTCGTCGCGGAAGAGGACACAAAAATCGATCTCGTCATTCGCAGTGCTGCGGTTTCAAAGGATCATCCCGAAGTCGCCTTCGCTTTGCAGGCGGATATTCCCGTCGTTACCTACAACGAGATGCTGGGAGCTATTTCGAGGAAACACGAGACGATTTCGGTCGCTGGAACGCACGGAAAAAGTACCACAGCTTCTCTGACCGCTCACCTACTCTCCGATGCCAGACGGAAACCCTCAGCGATTATCGGTGCCGAGCTGAAGAATTCGGGACGAAGCGGATGGAAAAGACGGGGCCAACATCTGATTCTGGAAAGTTGCGAATACCGCAGAAGTTTTCTTTCGCACGATTATCGTTTTGGAGTGATCCTGAACATCGAGAGTGACCATTTCGATTACTTTACGGATCGAAACGACTTGCACGATGCGTTTCGCGAATACGCTTCTCACTGTCGGTCGGACGGCTTGTTGTTGATTTCTCCACAATACCACCCTGTTCTCGACGATGTCCTGGTCGATTCTGAAATCCAGACGTTCTCCACAACGCAACCGGCAGACTGGACTGCAACAGACATCCAGTTTTTAGAGAACGGTTCGAAATTTGACGTTCGTTTCCGGGACCGTCAATTTTGCAAGGTTCGTCTGAAACTCAAAAGCCGATATTTTCTCCAGAACACACTCGCTGCTGTAATTTTAGCCCAGCGGGCAGGTCTGAATGCGGAAGAAATCGAAAAGGGATTGGAAACGTATCCCGGATTGCGACGTCGGTTCGAGATTCTCGAAACGCGGAACGGCGTGACGTTCGTGGACGATTACGCCCATCATCCCACGGAGATTCGGGCGACGCTTGAAACGGCACGGCTCACTTTTCCAAAGAGGCGTTTGATCTGCATCTTTCAACCGCATCAGGTTTCACGGACTTCGCATCTGAAGGACGATTTCATCGAATCGTTGGCCGAATTCGATTCAGTGATTCTCGTTCCGGTTTTTGCAGCCCGAGAAAACCGACATATCGAACACGAACTGCTTTCGCAGGACCTGGTCGAATCAATTTCCCATCGAGGGACTACTGCGGTGTATGCTGAGTCCCTTGACCATCTGCCCGAGACATTGGAGGATGTCGTTCGAGAAGGCGATGTCGTTATTCTGATGGGTGCAGGAGATCTCTACCGGATTCAATATGAACTTACTGGAAAATTTCAAAGAAATTACGACTGAAAATGAGCCGCTTGCTTCGCTATCGTGGATGAAAATCGGCGGGGCGGCGCAATACTTCGTCCAACCGCGAAATGAAGAAGAACTGGTCGAAGTCGTCAATGCGTGCCAGAAGGCAGACATTCCCATCCGAATGCTCGGTGCCGGTTCCAACGTGTTGATCCGGGATGAGGGCGTGAAGGGTGCCGTTTTCAAGTTGGGTAAAGAATTCGCGAAAATTCGCGTGGAAGGAGATAAAGTTCATGCCGGTGGAGCGGCCAATCTTTCCGAAGCGATTTCAGAATCGGTTAAGGCTGAATTATCGGGACTCGAAAATCTGGTAGGAATTCCCGGCACGGTCGGGGGAGCGGTCCACGGCAACGCTGGCGGAAAGTCGGAAGAGATCGGACAATTTGTTGAGAGTGTCGAAGTCCTGACGGAACAAGGCGAGAGGTTCACTCGTAGTGAAGACGAACTTTCGTTCGGTTATCGATCCAGCAGTGTGAACGAACTGGCGATTCTTCAAGTGACGTTCGCCCTCAAAAAGGACAACACCGAAGCAATCACCAGCCGCATGAAAAAACTCTGGATTATGAAGAAGGCCACACAACCACTTTCGCATCAGTCGGCGGGGTGCATCTTCAAGAATCCACGGGGGTTGTCGGCGGGCGATTTGGTCGAACAGTGCGGTCTGAAGGGAACCCGAGTTGGCGAGGCAGAAATTAGCGATCGCCACGCGAATTTTATTGTCACCCACGAAGGAACGAAATCGGACGATGTTCTGGAATTGATCGATCTTGCGAAGTCGAAGGTTGCGGAACAGTTCGGGGTCGATCTGGAACTGGAAATCGAAATCTGGTAAAACGCCGTTGCATCAACTATCCCGGTGTAGCGCAGGGAGGCGTCAATGGCTTTAGAGAGCGAAATTCTTGAAAATATCCGTCGCATCGCTCTGTTGTATGGCGGCTCCAACGGCGAAAGGGATGTCAGCCGGCAAAGTGGTGAAGCGGTTTTTCAGTCTCTGAACGCAGCGGGATACGAAGTCGCGAAAATCGATCCCGCAGAAGTCGATCTGAACAATGTCAACTGGGTCGAATTCGAAATTGTGTTTCTGGCATTGCATGGGTCGTTCGGAGAAGACGGTCAGGTTCAGGAACTCCTCGAAAAGACTGGCATTCCCTTTACGGGTAGCGACTCGGTGGTTTCCCAGGTTGCCTTTCGCAAGTCTTCGGCCAAAGAGCGCTTTCGTCAGCGTGGAGTTCCGACACCCCGCTCGATGCTGGTCCACGAAACCGAAGATCGGAAAGAAATCGCACAGCGAGCAGAATCGCTTGGATTTCCGCTCGTGGTCAAACCGGATTCTCAGGGGTCAAGTCTGGGGATTAGCTTTGTGAAGGAACCAGCCAATCTTCGACAAGCACTCGAACGCTGTTTCGAGTTCGATACCTATGCACTTTTGGAAAAAGAGATCGTCGGCACAGAATGGACGCTGGGGTTGATCGATGATACCGCTTTCCCATTAATTCGTATCGATGTGGCGAACGGGTTTTATGATTACAAGGCGAAGTATGAGGACGAGACTACCGAATTCTCGTTCGAGTTCGATCTTCCGGCGACTGTTGTGAAAATGATCGAACAAACCGGCCACGAAGCCGCCCGCTCTCTGGGTACGAGGGGAATTGTTCGTGTCGATCTTCGTTTGGACGAACAGTACCAACCCTGGGTTCTCGAAGTGAATACGATTCCCGGCATGACAAGCCACAGTCTTGTCCCCAAAGCCGCGCAAAAAGCGGGTATCGATTTTACGGAGTTATGCGAACGCGCGATTGTTTCGGGTTATGCGACCTCTCCCGTCAGCCGCTAAAACTGCACCAGCACGTTTTCCCCACGCGATTTGCATTCCCGCACATGCTGCGCTAAGTGTTTGAAGCAGAAACCGCAGTCGATTCTCCGATAAATATCAGGCGCCCTGTCGATGAGGTGTTCCTGGTTTTGCACCTGGATGGAGTGTTACAAATTCAGGGAGGATTCTTGATTCGTGTCCCTTTTCGAAAGGTGCTTCAGGTGTTTTCGAACGGACGTAGACGCCGAAATGTGATTTCTCTGCACTACGGGGAAGAGTCGACGCAAACACAATTCGCCGATTCAGAATCTTGCCATGAGATGACTACTATGAACTCGAAAACGAAAGATTCCAGGTTGAAGAAAAAAGTTCAAGCTGCAATCGAGGAAATCGATCCCGATGAAACCCCGAAAAGCTGGCGGGAGTTTCTCTATCGACCGAAGTTTCTGATGATGTTTGCGACGGTGGTCTTGTTTGCAGCAACCATCCCTGTGGCGGGGAAATATCTTCCAGAGATTACCAAAAGACACCAATACCGGATTTCTGTCGCGGATGTCGAGATCAATTCACCGCATCGTTACGTTCCCAAAAATTTTATCTCACAGGTCTTCGACGGTCATGCAACCGAAGAATATTCCATCCTCGATACAGATTTGACCTCCAAAGTTGCTCATATTTTCGAATTACATCCCTGGGTTGCGGAAGTCGTTCGAGTGGAAAAATCGTTTCCGCCACATTTGAAAGTTGCATTGAAATATCGAGTACCCGTGGCCATGCTGGAAGTGAAAGGTGGGATGCGTCCCATCGACGCAGCAGGCAACGTTCTGCCGTCTGAGGATTTTTCGGTAGACGATACGAAGCGGTTTCCCGTGATTAGAGGAATCGAGTCAACACCTCAGGGACCGGTCGGTACAAATTGGGGAGAGACCTCGGTCATCGGTAGCGCACGACTTTCCGAGATTCTTTTGCCCTATTGGAAAGATCTGAATCTGGATTCCATCCGTGTGCAAGATCTCACGAAGGAAAATCGGTTGAACGATATGGTGTTCGAGATCTTCACACGAGGAGGGTCGAAGATTATCTGGGGGCGAGTTCCCGGGACGAAACATCCCGGAGAATTATCGGCACGTCAGAAGATCGAACGCTTACAGAAGTACGTCGCGGATTTTGGGAAATTCGACCAGCCTCACGGTCCCTACGAAATCGATATCCGTCACTGGCGAGAGATTTCACGACGACCGCTGACATTTCGAACTGAGATCAAGACGAAAAAATAAAGTCAGCGAACCAATTCCAACGTACTCCACAAACTGGGATCGTGCGCGACTGGGAACTCTTCGCCCACCGAAAGATATTGATCGCCCAGTTCCGCATCTTTCAGATGGTAATAGAAGCCGAGATAGGGGTTGGCTTCCGGATCCCAACCGTAGAGTTGCTCACCGGGGAACCATAACTTCAAAGTGTAATCCTGTCGAGAAAAACTGATTTTGGCGAGTATTTTTTTTACATCGACAGTTTCGGCATCTTCCCTTGCCCGGGGAATTGTTAACGGAACGACTTGAATGGCTTTCCCGTTCTTTTTCTCGACCTGGGGCAGTACACAGAAGTAATGACAGTAACGACTGGCACGGTGAATGTTCTGCGTGTTGCGAGTGTCGAGCCAGATTTGAATACCGTCCGATTCGGTGGGGTTCTTCGAATCGCAAATGATCGGATTCGATTTTCCTTTGACCTCGACAGCGAATGCCAGACCTTCTTCATTCCAGCCTAGGGAGATCTCTCCAAACGGTTTCTCGTTTTTCAACAGATGCGCGGGTGAAGCGAGGCGATGTTTCTGATTCATTTTCGGGAGCGATTTGGATTTTCCGGTCGGACGGGGAGCATACTTCGCCGGAAATCGGTAGCGAAACAAAAATGGTGCAGGAACCACACTGGTCATTTCGGTATTCTTCAGAAAAAAGCGAGCTAA
>Ga0114931_10005227_pt1 | contig 16043 bp, 11 predicted proteins | sample 2SBtaG_FD_89579 | JGI IMG/M metagenome (GOLD analysis project Ga0114931, IMG submission 89579) | Deep subsurface microbial communities from Kolumbo volcano to uncover new lineages of life (NeLLi) - 2SBTROV14_V59a metaG | ecosystem: Environmental > Aquatic > Marine > Volcanic | place: Kolumbo...
GCATCGCGCCTGGGATCCGGCCTACCGGGTGCAGTTCAACTCCTACTACAACAGCGTCGGCGAGCAGTACCCGCGCCCGCAGCGCGGGCTGATCTCGCGTCCCTCGATGCACGAGGTGCGGCGCTATCGCGCCTTCGTCGACGAGCGCATCGCACTGCTGTTCGCCTCGGACGAGGGCGGCGGCGCGGCCCCGGAGTTCGCGCGCATCGTCGAGGTCGGCATCGCGCACGAGCAGCAGCACCAGGAGCTGATCCTCACCGACGTGAAGCACGCGCTCTGGCACACGCCGGATCTGCCAGCGTACCTGCCGCAGGCTGCGACGGGGGGCGACGGCGGTGGCCGGGAGACGCACCGTCGCGATGGCCTCGGGAGCGCGACGACGCGGGGCGCCTGGTTCGAGGCCGACGAAGGGCTTCGTCGCATCGGGGTCGACGTCGAGGGCGACGGCGGCTTTGCATTCGACAACGAGGTGCCTCGCCACCGCGCCTTCCTCGAATCGTTCGCGTTGGCGATGCAGCCCGTGACGAACGCCGAGTGGCGCGCCTTCATCGCGGATGACGGTTACCACCGGCCGGAGCTGTGGCTCTCGGACGGCTGGGCGCTGTGCCAGCGAGAACGCTGGGAGGCGCCGCTGTACTGGTGTCTCCCCGGCGGCGTCCGACCTTCCGGCCCCGCCGTGGCCTCCCCGCCCGCGGTGTCCGACGCCGGCGGCTGGGAACAGTTCACGCTCTCTGGCTGCCGCCCGCTGTGCGACGACGAGCCGGTGTGTCACGTCAGCTACTACGAGGCGGAGGCATTCGCCGCCTGGGCGGGCGCCCGGTTGCCGCGCGAGGCCGAGTGGGAGTGGGTGGCCGCGCAACTCGCGCTCGACGACGAGCGCGCCGCCGGCTGCTTCGTCGACTCGGGACGGTTGCACCCGCGGCCGCTCGATCGTGCCGCGCCCGTCGGGTCGGCGGCGCCCGCCGAGGGGCGGCCGACAGGACCGCCCGGCGACGGGACGGGAAGCCTCCCGCGCGACCTGTTCGGCAACGTCTGGGAGTGGACGGCGAGCCCCTATACCGCCTACCCGCGCTACCGCGCCGCGGCCGGCGCGCTCGGCGAGTACAACGGCAAGTTCATGGCCGACCAGTGGGTGCTGCGCGGCGGCTCCTGCGCGACTCCCGCGGTCCACATCCGTCCGACGTACCGCAACTTCTTCCCCGCGCCGGCGCGCTGGCAGTTCAGCGGCCTGCGGCTCGCACGCGACCTCGGGTCGCCGCGGGATTCTCGGCGGGACGGGGCAGGGAAAACCCTTTCCGCGGCCTGCGGCCAATAGCGGAACAATTTTTCCGCCCGCCGGACCCGACGGCGGAGGACCGCGGCGGCTCAGGCACAAAAGGATAGAGATATCAGCCAGTTGGCGGCCGGATCCAGGACGCGCCCCGGCGGCGACATCTGGAACGGGAATTGCTGTGTACCCGGTGTCGGTGGAGAGCCCTGCGGAGCGGCTCGTGGGCACTCCGCCGGGTTGGTGGCTGCAGGGCGCAGATGCTGCGAAACCTGCGACCTGAAACGAGCTTGCGGGCGCGTTGCAGGCAGACAGTCCGGGACACTGGGAAGGGTCCAGCTCGATGCACATCCAGATGCGGAAGCACCTCATGCTCCTGATGCTCGCGGCCGGCGCGCTCGCCCTAGCGGCGGGCGCCGCCAGCGCAGCGACCTTCACGCTCGACACGGCGATCGCGATCGACGGCACCGAAGCCGGCAACCCCGGCGTGCTCGGCGAGATCCGCCCTGTTGGGACGAACATCGTCGGCGACCCGGTCCTGCTGCTCGACGGCACGCTCGACTTCAGCACGCAGGACGTGTTCGTGGTCGACGTCGTGCTCTTCTCGGGCTCGACCTCGATCGACTCGCTCGGCATGTCGGTCGGCATCAGCCCCTTCGCCCCCCCGGCCGGCGGCGGCGCGCTCGACGACTTCGGCCTGGCGGCGCCCGACGGCGTCGCGACCAACCAGTTCTTCAGCTTCGCCGTGATCTTCGATTTTGCGACGACCACGCTCGACGCGGGTGAGCAGAGCGTTCGGTTGTTCGCCAGCTACGACACCATCGGCAGCATGGCCGAAGGGCAGACGGCGACCTTCATGGTCAGTTCGGGGACGGATTTCACGGTGCAGGGGCTGATCGTCCCCGAGCCCGGCACCGCGCTGCTGCTCGGCAGCGGGCTGCTCGGACTCGCGAGTGCGGGGCGCTGGCGGCAGCGTCGCCAGAGCTAGACGTGGAGGCGACTGTTCAGGGTTGATGTACGCCGGACCCGCTCGTCGGGGCCGGCGTTCGTACTTCCGGGTGGAACTGGGAAGTCCGTCCGGATGGCAAGAACAGCTGTCGAATGCATGGGAAGGGGAATTGGAGTTCTAGAGGTGTTGCGAGGTGCCCCGGGCCTCGCGCGTTCCCCAACGTGGACAAGGAGTCCCATGATGCGAAAGCTGTTCGTTCTGGCCACCTGTGCGGTGGCACTGGGCACGTTGTACGTGCCCGCGGCGGCCGCAGTTCCGGATGCTTTCGGCTCGACGCAGATCATCGAGCCCAACGGTTTTCCCGGAGTCTGCAACCAGCCCTGCTACACGGTGACGAAGACCTATGAGGTCTATTCCGCCACCAACCCCGACAACCCGTTGCCGCTCGCGGGCAACAACACGTACGTCTACACGCTGACGCACGACGGCGGCTCCGCAGGTTCGGCCTTCGTGCCTGCGCTGACGCAGTTCGAGATGGCGGTGGACGACACGCAGGTGACGGCGGTCGGTGCCATCGCCGGACCGGGCGTGGCGCCGAGCGCGTCGACCCTGTCGCCGGGCCTGGTGGCGTGGTCCTTCGCGACGCCGATCGCCGCCGGGCAGACCAGCCAGCAGCTGTTCGTGCACTCGCCGCTCGAGCCCGGGACGGTCAACGACAACACGGTCTCGGTCGATGCGCAGGCGGCGCTCGACGCGCCCGGCACCTGTGTCGGCCCGCTGAACCCGCCGGTGCAGGCCTGCGACCTCGTGGTCGACAAGCTCGGCTGCGTGCAGCAGCCGCCGGAACCGGGTGGTGACGACTGCGACGGCAAGGCCACGCAGATCGTGCTGCAGTACACCGGCCTCGGTTGCGATGCGACCAGCCACCTGCAGGACCCGAAGAAGGTCAAGTGCATCGGCGGTGCCGCGGGTGCAGACCCGGTCGACATCCTGGTCTTCAGCAAGAAGCATCGTCGACATCACTGGAAGAAGAAGAAGAAGAAGCGCCTGCTCGCCTCTGCAACGGGCGTGTCGGTGGGCGATACGATCACGATCGATGCTGCTGCGGTGAACCGCCGGAAGCTGCCGTCGAACGTCTTCGTGAAGATCCGGACGGCGGCGGGCGACACGGTGGAACTCGACAAGTTCCACGCCTCGTGTTCGCAGCCGCTCGGTGTCGGCAACAACTTCGGCAGCCTGCTCGTGACGTCGCTGACGTCGACGGGCGGTGGCACCGTGGTGCTCGAGGACGATCCCTTCGAGGAGTGCTCGACGGAGATCGACATCGCCGAGGCGCCGCACTGCGTCGGGAAGATCGAGACCCTGCAGTTGCGCTACACGGGTGGCGACTGCAGCGAGACGGTCACGTCGCAGTCGGCCGGAAGCGTGGCCTGCGTCGATGCAGCGCCCGCGACCGCGAACCCGGTACGGATCATCGTGAGCGAGACGGCTTCGGCCTCTTCGACGCCCTACATCGACATCTCTCCCGTCAACGCTGGTGACATCATCGACGTCATGGCATCGGGCGCCGGGCTGCTGCAGTTCAAGGGCACGACGGGCTACTGGATCAAGGACGCCGTGACCGGGCAGATCCTGCAGGACGGCTACTTCCATACGTCCTGCTCGGAGCCGCTCAACCTCGGTGACCAGATCGGCGGCCTCCAGGTCTTCGGTCTGGATACGACGCTCGGCGGTACGGTGAGCCTCGGCGCCAACGTCGACTACACCTACACGGTGACGAACCCGAATGCGGGCGATGCCGTCAACGTGTCGGTCGACGACGACAAGCTCGGCAACATCGTGAGCGGTGCCACCGTGCTGGCCGGACAGTCGTCCGTGTTCACGCAGACTGCATTCATCACGCAGGAGACGACCAACGTCGCCACCGTGACGGGTGAGGTCGGCGGCGTGCAGTGCAGCGCCGGCGAGGACCAGGCGACCATCACCGTCAACGAGCCCCCGGAGCCGGGTGCGATCTGCACCACCGGCGCGCAGGCCATGCGGCTGCGCTACACGGGCCCGGACCTCTACGGTGCGACCGTCGAGGTCAAGGCGGCGAACTTCGTGAGTGAGCCGGTGGTGTACACCGGTGTGGACCTGATCGGTGGCGTGACGGAACTCGCCATGCCGACCGAGAACGGGTTCACGATCGACGCGGACGCTCATGGCCAGCTGTCGCTGGGCTCGAGTGTCTGGGTGACGATCAACGGCACGGATATGGAAGATCTCGACACGACCTGCTGCACGCAGCGTCCCTTCCAGGCCAATACGGCCGCTCCGCTCGCCGGCAACGGCGGTGCGGGGGATCCGTCCCCGACCTGGTTCGTGGTGGACTTCGTCCAGAAGGACTAGTCCGCGCGAACGAGCGAGACGACCGAGGGCCGTCCCGGCGCAAGCCGGGGCGGCCCTTCTCGTCCGGGCCCGCGGCAGAGGAGGACGGGGCTGCGGCCGGGCGGCAGGGGCTGCGCCGGCCGCGCTGCGCGTCACACTGTCGCGAGTGCGTACTCGTGCACCCGGCGCCGGGGCGCGCCGCCGCGGTGGCGTGTCTTCCGGGCCGGACGGACCAGGGTGCCGGGCGGACGGGCCGCTCAGGCGGATGGTTCGGCCAGGCTCACGGACCGGGCGGTGCCGGGCCGACGGGACCGCGGCCGACGCGCCGGAAGCTCGACCGGCCGGCAGGAGTATTCCCATGGCGCGTTCGAAACCGCTGCGGCCGGGTGTCGTCGCGGCTGCCACGGGCCTGCTCGTGCTGGCCGGCCTCGCGGCCTGGTGGTTCCTGCGCGCGGATGCGCCGATGGACGCGGGCGATGTCGACGACCTGATGGAAGAGTGGGACGGCGCACCGCTGCCGCCGCCCGCCGCCCCGCCCACGGTGACGGCGCCGCGCCGGGCTCCGTCGTCGTTGCCCGACGCGATGGTCCCGCAGCCCGATCCCGATGCGGCGCCGGAGCCTCTGGCGGCGCGCCGCACGCAGACGCGGCTGTTCGGCACCGCGCAGGTCAAGCCCATCTACGACCGCTACGACGTCCAGGGGGTGCGCGTCACGCGGATCGCGCCGGACAGCTTCTGGGCGACGGTCGGGGTCGTCGAGGGCGACGTCGTCGTCGAGGTGAACGGCGAACTCATCGACGACCCCGAAGCCATGGTTTCGCTGATGAACCAGATGACCAGCGCGCCCGTCCTGCTGCTGCGCGTGCGCGGCGCCGACGGCGCGGAGCGGCTGATCGACTACCGCGTGCCGCGGCCGGGGTCGCCGACGCGCTGATCGGCGCCGGTTCTACGCGTCGGCGGCGCGTCGGCCTCTCGTCGAGCGCGCTCGAGGCGCTCGAGCTGCGCACGGGAGGCATTCGGCGCGAGCGCGCGCAGCCGTTCGGCCATGGCGCGCGCGCGTGCCGCATCGCCGGCCTCGACGGCCAGCAGCCCGGCGTTGGCCAACGCCTCGGGGAACCAGGGGTTTGCGCGCAAGGCCGCCGCCACCGCGCGGCGTGCCTGTTCGCGCCGGCCGGCGGTGTGGAGCAGGCCGGCCAGCTGATTCCACGCCCCCGCGTGGGACGGGTGCTCGCGCACGAGCGCCTCGAGCCCGGCAATCGCCGCCGCGCCATCGCCCGCGCGCTCTGCGACCGCCGCCAGCCCGAGCAGCGCGTCCTCCGACGTCGGGTCGTCGCGCAGTGCCGCGCGGTAGTGCGTGCGGGCCTCGGCGAGATCGCCGCGCTGCAGGTTCTCGAGGCCGCGCGCAGCGCGGCGCTCCGCGCGCGCGCGGCGCGCCAGCGCCAGCCCCGACTCGATTGCGAGACGCTCGCGCGCGTCGGCGCGCTCGCGCTTGCCCGCCGCGCGCGCGGCTTCCGCCTCGAGCCACAGCCGCATGCCGGCGTCGGCGTCGGCCCGGGCGGCCGCCTGCGCCAGCACTTCGAACAGCGCCGGGTCGCGTCCGCGGCGGGCACCGCGCCGTCGTTCGAGACGCGGAAGGTCGTCGCGAAGCGGCGGCACGTCGCGCAGCATTTCGCGCAGCGTGGCCGCGTCCGCCACGCGCCGTCGCAACCACTGTGCGCCCGATGCGACGCGCAGCTCGCGCGGGTCGAAGCCGGCGGCCGCCAGGCGGCGGTCGATGTGCTCCGCCTCCGGCAGCTCCAGCGGCTGTGCGCTCCCGACGAGCAGCAGCGCGTCCGACCCCCAGAAGAGCGCGCCGTGCGCAAAGGCATCGAGGAAGCCGCGTACGATGGCGGCGAACTCGTCGCGGCTGATGCGCTCGGCGGGCAGCCACTGCGACACGACACCGCCCGCTGCCAGCACGCGCGCCAGCGCGCGGAAGTAGCCCTGCGAGTACAGGCCCGTCGCCCCGAGCGACCACGGGTGGACCGTGTTCGCAGCGACCGCGTCGTAGCCGCCGGCCGGCGCGTGAACGCGCAGGAAGACGCGCGCGTCGAGGCGGTGTAGCGCGAGGCGCGGGTCGTGCAGAACGTCGCGGTTGTCTGGCGTGAACCAGCGCGCCGAGCGCAGCACCGAGTCGGCGATCTCGACACAGGCGAGCGTGGCGAGCGGGAGCCGCGCCGCAGCCCCCAGCGTGATCCCCGACCCGAAGCCGAGTTCGAGGAAGTGCTGCGGGTCGGGGTGGAGCACGAGCGGGAGCGCGGCGAGCTGCAGCTCGGTCGCGCGTGCGACGCTGCCGGTCGACGCCTCGGGCTCGCCGTCGACGATCAGGTCGCGTCGGCCGGCGGCGCTGCGCACGACGGCGGTGGCGAAGCGGCCGTGTTCGACGTGCAGCACGTCGGCGGGCAGGTCGCGCGCGATGCGAGCGTGGCTCGCGGCACCGCCGAGGCCGACGGCAACGAGCACGGCGAGGGCGAGCCCGCGGCTGCGCCCGCCGTCCGCGACGAGCAGCGACACCGCGAGGGTGGCCGAGACGAGCGCGCACGCGAGCGCCGCGCCCGACATCCCGAGCCAGGGAAGCAGCAGCGCCGGCGCGAGCAGGGCGCCGACGATGCCGCCGGCGGTGTTCCAGGCTGCCAGCTGGCCGAAGCTCTCGCCGACGCGCGCCGTCAGCACGACGCGTGCGAAGAGCGGGAAGGCCGCGCCCATCGCCAGCGCGGGCGGCAGCGCGCCGAGTGCGACGTCGACGAGCGACGCCGCGCCGACGCCGGGGCTCGCCCGTCCGAGCTGCGGGTGGAGCGCCGGCAGGCCGACGACGATCGCCAGCGCGGCCGTCGCTTCCGCGAGCGCCAGCGCGCGCAGGGGTCGCGCGCTGCGCTGCGCGATGCGGGCACCGACGAGGTTGCCCGCTCCGAGCCCGCACAGGAACAGGACGAGCACCAGGCCCCAGGCGTCGAGCGACGAGCCGAGCTGCAACGACGCCATGCGTGTCGCACCGACCTCGAAGGCGAGCGTGGCCACGCCGGCGAGCGCGGCGAGCACGAGCAGCACGGGCGAGGCACGGCCCGCCGCGGGCGCTGCTGCCGCGGCGGGCCGTGCCGGTACCGCTGCGCGGCGTCGCGCGAGCAGCAGTGCGAGCGTTCCGATCGCAGCCGATGAGGCGGCGGCGGCCCACGTCGTCTGCTGCAGGCCGAGCGTCGGGATGGCGAAGACGGCGAGCGCGACGCCGAGCACCGAGCCCAGCGTGTTGGCGCCGGCGATCCGGCCCGCGGCGGGCGCGGCGCCCGCGCCGCGCAGTCCGGTCGCGCGCACCAGCGCCGGCTGCGTGCCGCCGAGGGCGATGCTCGCGGGCGCGATCGCGGCGGCAGCCAGCGCGAGCAGCAGCGGCGGGCTCGCGATGGGGCTCTCGGCGAGCGCGCGCAACACGCCCAGCGCCATCAGGGCGAGTGCGGCCGCGGCGAGTTCGAGTCGCCCGTAGAGGGCCAGAGGGCGGGGCGACGTCTCGCAACGGGCGCCCAGCCAGCGTGAGCCGATCGCCAGGCCGCCGAAGAAGGCCGCCACCACTGTGCCGACCGCGTCGAGGCGTGCGCCGGCGACCAGCGCGACCTCGCGGGTCCACACCACCTGGTAGACCAGCGCCGGGATGCCGGACAGGAAGGCGAGCAGCGTCGGGCGCACGGCGGGCCAGAGTACCCGTCCGCCGCAATGCCGGCCCGCGCGAGCGCACGCGCTTCGCGCCGCCTACGGGCCGCCCGGGCGCGCCGGCGCGCGCGCCGGCTCTGCCGCGTCCGGGCGCTCGGCCTCGCCGGCGGCCGCCGGTGCGTCGAGCGCTTCGAGCGCGCGGCGGGCGGTCTTCGAGAGTTCGTCGCTGCGGCTCCAGCGCAGCGTGTTCTCGAGCCGTCGGCGCGCCTGCTGCGTGTTTCCGGCGCGGATCAGCAACTGCGCCAGGGCGAACTCGACGTCGGGTGGCGGAGTGATCTGTGTCAGGCCGCGTTCGAGTGCGGCGATGCCCTCGGCGGGCGGCTCGTCGGTCAGCAGCCAGGTACGGCCGAGGCCGATCCAGCCCGCCGGCGCGTCCGGCGCGATGCGCGTTGCGCGCCGGAAGGCGCGTCGTGCGCGCGCAGTGGCCGCTGCCGCCGGTTCGTCCGCCTGTCGCTGCGCCAGCGCTTGCAGCGTGAAGACCTGCCCCTCGCGCATGCGCACTTCGAACGACTCGGGCTGGCGAGCCAGCGCCCGCTCGATCAGCCACTGCGCACCCTCGAAGTCCTGCTGCAGCGCCAGCGCATGCGCGAGCCGGGCGCGCACGACCGCGCGACCGGGCCTCGTCTTCAGGCTGGCGCGGAACCAGGAAGCTGCGACCGCACCGTTGGCTGCGCCGTCGAGCCACAGATGACCGATGCGCTCGGCGACGCGCGCCGCGCTCGGCCGCCGCAGCTCGAGCTGCGAGGTGTCCGGCTCTTCGACATCGAGGTGGACGACCGGAACGATCGCTCCGGGCTTCGTGATGCGCCGGCGGTGGGTCTCGAGCTCGCTCTGCAGATCCTCGAGCGGGACGTCGAAGCTGGCCTCGTAGGCCGCCTGCCAGTCCTTGCCCTGGTTGAGCGCTTCCAGGTAGCGCTGCATCTGGCCGAGGCGCTGCGGCCGGCCGTAGCTGCCCGCCGTGTGCAGGTAGTGCACCAGCAGCCACGACTGCGCGTAGAACATCCGCATCTTCTTCAGGTCGGGGTAGGTCGCCTCGCCCAGGATCTCTTCGAGAGGAAGAAGCTCGTCGTCGAGGTCTGCCAGGTCGGCCACCCGTGCGGGCGGAGGAGCGCCGAGGATGCCGAGGCCGTCGCGTACGCTGTAGGTGGAGAGCAGCTCCGCGAAGCCCTCGAGGTACCAGGACGGGTAGTCGAGCGCGTGGTTGAAGGTGAGGTAGTGCGTGTACTCGTGCAGCAGCGTCTCGGTGGCGCCGCTCGCCGGGCCGAGGCTGACGAAGGTCGCCATCGGGGTCGCTCGCGCGAAACCGGCAGTCACCGCGATGCCGGCGCCCGCGAGCACGTACTCCTCGTGGCTCCGGAACAGGAAGATGTAGAGCGGGACGTGCGGCTCGGTCTGCGAGATGTTCGTGGTGCGGCGGACGGCTTCGCCGAAGCCGAGCAGCTTGCGGGCGAAGCGCTTCGCGCGCTCCGGGCCGAAGTCGGTGAAGAGCGTGAAGGTCGGCGCGCGCAGCTCGATCCAGCCCTCGGGGTCGGCGCCCAGTGCGCGGTTGCGGCGTGCGCCAGCCGCTGCCGGCGCCAGCACGCCGGCCAGCGTCAGCAGGACCAGCGCGGCGATCGCGGCGCGGCGGATCGCTCAGCCCTCCGGCACGAAGGGGTCGAGGGCCTTGCGGACGCCCTCGCGGATGAAGCGCGGGTTCTCGAACAGGTCGTCGCGCTCGTTCGTCCACTGCACCCGCATGTTCGGGACATCGAAGTCCAGCACGGTGAGCAGCTCGATGCCGCCGTAGCCGTCCTGGAGCTTGCGCCCGCTGGCGTCCCAGATCCGCACGTGCGCCGACACTCCGGTCAGGCTCCCACCGGCGCCCGTAGAGGCGTCGTAGTCGCGAGGCAGGCCGCGCTTGTGGAGCGTTCGGGCCACGCCGTCGAACCTCGCTCCGCCGCCGACGGTCGGCGCGTTGCGAAGCTCGATCGAGGGCAGCGCGATCAGCGCGTCCGGGTCGCCCGGTGCGAGGCGCGCGAGGATCTTGCGCATCGCCTCGGCGTACTGCTCGTCACCGAGGTCGAAGGAATCGCCCGCAGCGTCGCTGAACAGCCGCCGGAAGTTCTTCAGGCGGACGGTCTTGACCGTGTAGCCGTGTCTGCGCAGCGCGACGACGAGCGCCGAGTTCACCTTCGGGATGCCGTCCGTGAGGTTCTCGGACAGCACGCTGTCGAAGTTCATGGGGGCGAGGATCAGCAGGCGACCCCGGCCCGCGGTCGCCGTCTCGTTCTCGTCCGCCGCGCTGCTGCCACCGCTGCTGCTGCAGGCGAGCGCGAAGCACAGCGGGGCGAGCAGCAGAAGCGGCAGGCGGCGGCGCGTGCGCCGCTGCCGGGGGGCTCGGGCCGGGTTCCGCATGCATCCCTCCAAGTCTGCAGACAGTCGCTAGTCTACTGCGAGAGGCCCGCAGAATGGAAGCGCAGCGTGCGGCAGGGCCGTCCGCACGGCCGCGAGGAGACCCCCGGATGCAGCTCCCCTTCTACTTCGACTACGCCTGCCCGTGGGCCTGGCTGGGCAGCACGCGCGTGGAACGCTATTTCAGCGATCTTGGCGATCGAGGCGTCGAGGTCGACTACCGTCCGGTGCATCTCGCCACGCTTCGCGAGCCCGCCAGCGGGCCGGCTCCGAAGCCCGGCGAACGCAAGCGGCGCTACTACCGGGCCGACCTGCTGGCCTGGTGTGAGATGGTCGGCGTGGAGCTTTCACCCGATGCGGGCGCCGTGCGTCCCGACACTCGGCTGCTGCTGTGCGCGGCGCTCGTCGCGAAGGACGCCGGGCGGATCCGCGCCTTCCAGCCACTCGCCTATGCCGCCCGCTGGGCCGAGGCGCGTGATGTCGCGGACGCCGAGGTCGTGCACGAGCTGCTCGGGCGCGCCGGGCTCGATGCCGACCGTGCGCTCGAGCAGGCCGCATCCGAAACGCTGCGCGCCCGCCTCGACGCCGACACACGAGCCGCCATCGAGCGCGGCGTCTTCGGCGTGCCCACGATCTTCGTCGGAGAGCGCATGTTCTGGGGCAACGACCGCTTCGAGCTCGTTCGCCACTTCCTGCAGAAGCAGCAGGCGCCGGCCTAGCGAAGTACGCGGAAGCCGGCCTCGACGGGCGCGTCGATCGGCGCCCTCTCCAGCACGTCGAGCGCGTCGACGCGCGCCGCCGGCGGCCCCTCGGCGACGTAGTCGAGTGCCGCCCGCACGGCGTCGTCGTCGCCCTCGAAGAGCGCCTCGACGCTGCCATCGGGGCGGTTGCGCACCCAGCCCGAGAGGCCGAGTGCCTCGGCGCGGCGGCGCGTCGATTCGCGGAACCAGACGCCCTGCACGCGGCCGCGCACCACGACGCGTGCGCGCGACGCGCCCACGCGTCAGTCGTCGCTCGCGACTGCGGCGACGAGCGCGAGGTCGCTGCGCTCGACGCTGTCGACGTCGAACTTCTTCGCACTGGCGGCCATGCGGGTCAGCGCCGCGGCGATCGTCATCGCAGGCCGGCTGTCGCCCTTCTTCGAGCGATGGAAACGGACGGGGTTGATGCGCGCAACGACATAGGTGCGCAGGTAGGGAGACTTGAAGCCGCGCGCCTGCAGAGCGGAAACGATCTGCTTGACCCGGGCGTCGATCTCGAGCAGTCGCGCCGCCAGGCCTTCGCGTGTGCGCAGGCTCACCGGCAGGGTCCGTGCCGAGAAACGATCGACCTTGCGCAGGAAGGGCGCATAGGCGCCGCCGGCGAAGCGGCGCTCGCGTTCATAGACGATGCCGAGCGTCAGCAACTCGGGCGCTTCGAACTCGGCCGAGAAATCGCTCTCCCTGGCGCGCGGGCGGCGACGCGCCAGCTCGCGTGCCATCCGGATGACCTCGAGGCTGCGATCCTTGAGGTTGTGCGCCTTCTCCGTGTTGAGCGCGAGGATCTTGAAGGCCAGGTCCTCGTCGGGCGAAACCAGCGCCGTGACCTGGCGCAGCCCGAGCAGGCGCGCCGCGGCGAGGCGGTGCCGACCGTTCGGCGTCCACAGACGGCCGTCGTCGCCGCGCACGACGATCAGCGGGTCGAGGAAGCTGCCGCTCTCCTCGATCTTCGCGGCCAGCCGTCGCGTGTGCGTCGGCGAGAGATCGCGCTGGAAGGGCGTCGCTTCGACCGCGCGGATCGGCAGCGACGCCAGCAGCAGCGGCCGGCCCGAGAGCGGCTCGCGGTAGGCGCCGATGGCGGCGCCACCCGCGTGCTCGACCTCCGCGACCAGCCCGGCGACGGCGGCATCGTCGAGGTCGAGCCGCACCTGTTCGGCGGCCAGCCCGCGCGCTGCGGCGCTCGGCGTCAGCGGCCGGGCGCTGCGTTTGCGGCCGGCCGCCTTCTTGCGCGTCTGCTTGCGGGCGGCTTGCGACGAGGCCTTGCGGGAGCCCTTTCGGGCAGGAGTTCGCTTGCGCGCGGCCATGACGGCCAGTCTACACCCGTGCGGGCCTCGCCTCCCCATCCGTGCGGGTTCGCCTCCCGCGCGCGAACGCGGCGGGGTACCGTTGCGGGCGTGGGGGATTCGCACGCTGTCACGTCGGTCGTGATCGCGCTGGCGGCGGGCGTCGTGTCGCAGTCGCTGGCGCGTCACCTGCGCCTGCCGGGCATCGTCGTGCTGCTGCTGGCCGGTGTGGCGCTCGGCCCGGAAGGGCTCGGCGCGATCGACCCGCGCACGCTCGGCGGCGGCTTTGGCGCCGTCGTCGACCTGGCCGTGGCGATCATCCTGTTCGAGGGGGGCCTGAACCTGCAGATCTCGCGGCTGCGCCGCGAGCAGGTCGCCATCCGACGTCTCGTGCTCCAGGGAGCCGTGCTGACGCTGCTCGCCGGTGCGGCCGCAGCCGCGCTGCTGCTCGGCTGGCCACTCGAGCGCGCGCTGCTCTTCGGCAGCCTGGTGGTCGTGACCGGGCCGACGGTGATCGGCCCGCTGGTCTCGGAGCTGCGGCTGCGCACGCGCGTCTCGACCGTGCTCGAAGCCGAGGGCGTGCTGGTCGACCCGGTCGGCGCGATCCTCGCGGTGCTCGTCCTCGAGCTCGTGCTGGCGCCGACGCGCGCCGGGGGGGCAGCGGCCGAGCTGATCGCGCGCATCGGCGTGGGCGCGGCTTTCGGCTTCGGCGTGGGCTTCGCCCTGGCGCGGCTGCTGCGCATCCGGCGCCTGGTCCCGGAAGGCCACGAGAACATCTTCGTGCTGGCCTCGGTGCTGCTGCTCTTCCAGGTCTCGAACGAGCTGGCCGAGCACAGTGGCATCCTCGCAGTGACACTCGCAGGTGTCACCGTGGGCAACTCGCGCACGCCGGTCGACCGCGACCTGCGCGAGTTCAAGGACCAGCTCACGGTACTGCTGATCGGGCTGCTCTTCGTGATGCTGGCGGCCGACGTGCGCTACGACGGCGTCGTCGCGCTCGGCTGGCGCGGTCTCGCCGTCGTGGCTGCGCTGATTCTCGTCGTGCGGCCGGTGGTGGTCGCCTTCGCGACGCGGTCGTCGGACCTGTCCGTGCGCGAGCGGCTCTTCATCGGCTGGGTGGCACCGCGCGGGATCGTGGCCGCGGCGGTGGCCTCGCTGGTTGCGACGGCCATGGAGCAGGCCGGCATCGAGGGCGGAGCGGCCTTGCGCGCGCTGGTATTCCTCGCGATCGCCGGCACCGTGCTGCAGGCGGGACTGACCGCCGGGCTGGCTGCACGCTGGCTGGGCGTGCAGCTGCCGCGCCGCGAGGGGGCTGCGATCCTGGGCGCGCACCCGCTGTCGCTGCTGCTGGCGCAGGAGCTGCGCGAGGCGCAGCTCCCCGTCGTCTTCCTCGACTCGAACCCGCAGAACTGTCACGCGGCCGAGCAGGCCGGGTTCCCGGTCGTCTTCGGCAATGCGACGGAGGAGCGCACGCTGCAGCGCGCGCGTCTGCAGACGGTGCGGATGGCGATCGGGCTCACGCCGAACCAGACCGTCAACGGCGTGTTCGCGAGCCGGGCGCGCGAGCTGTTCGGCGTGCCGCGCGCCATCGTCGCGGTCGAGACGCTCGGCAGCGGCATGGTCGCCGACCTCGTGCGAGAGGACGCGGCCGAGGTGCTCTTCGAGGGCGAGCACGACGTCGAGCGCTGGGAAGTGCGCGGTCGCCACGGCGAAGTCGCGCTGTCGCATTTCGAGTGGCAGCCGCCCGAGGAGGAAGCCGACGAGGTCGAAGCCCCGCCGATCGGCGAACGCTTCGTGATGCTGAGCTTCCGGCGCGGCAGGGCTACCGAGCCTGTGACCACGAAGTACCGGCCGAAGGCGGGCGACCGGGTCGCGGTGGCGATCCATGCGCCCGAGCGCGAGCAGGCGCTGGCCGCGCTCGCCGCGCGCGGCTGGAGGGCGGTGGAAGAGGAACCGGCGCTGCAGCGCGACTCCGCGACCCCCGCAGGCGTCCTGGAGGCCTGAGATGTTGCGCCGGGTGGCGAGCTACGAGCGTCGGGTCGGGGCATCGGTCGAGCGCGTCTGGGAGAACGTGCGCGACTGGGAGCACCTGCCCTGGCTGCACGCGAGCAGCTTCCGGTCGATCGGGTTGATCGAAGCCGGCGACACCGGCTGGAAGGCACGCATCGGCCTGCCGGACGCGGGCGAGATCACGCTCGAGCTCGTCATCGACGCGGCGGCCGATCGCTACGTGTCGCGCACGCTCGAGGGGCCGGGCGCGGGCACCGAGATCTGGACGCAGGTACGCGCCCGGGCAGACGACGCCACCGACATCGAGGTGAGCTTCGATGTACCCGGGGTGGAGGAGGACGCCGCGGACGCCGTTGGCGGCGCCTTCCGGGCGCTCTACACCCGACTGTGGGACGAGGACGAGGCCATGATGCGCATGCGTGCGCGGGCGTTGGCGCGCGTACGCACGCGCAGCGCAGCGGCGACCGTCCGGCGCATCGACCTCGGCGCCCGCGCCCGTCTTCGCCTGCCGCTGCGCGTCGAGGTCGACGGGCAGCCGCTGTGCGTCGGCGAGCTCGACGGCGAGCTGGTTGCCTGGGCGCTCACCTGCCCGCACTGGCTCGGGCCGCTCGGCGAGGAGCCGGACGCGCAGGGGCAGCTCGTGTGTCCGTGGCACGGCTACCGCTTCGACGTGCGCAGCGGCCGGAGCTGCGACGGACGCGCCCTGCGTCTGGCCCCTGCGGCGCGTGTCGAGGTCGACGGCGGGCGCGCGCTGCTGGTGGTCGGGGACCACCCGGAGCGCGCCTAGTTCAACGCTTCGCCGCCGGCCCACTGGGCGCGCCGCCCCGAGCGAGGCGCAGCTGCGCGCGGGCGCGCTCGAAGCGCCCGCGCACGAGATCGCCGAGCGCGCGGTACACGAGGTGAAGACGCACGATCCAGCGCCCGTGCGCGGTCTGTGCCGCCCGGGTCCATCCGAGTTCGTCGGCGCGCCGGGCGACACGCTCGAAGAGCGCGATCTCTTCGTGAAAACGCAGCAGCGATGCCGACTGTCGCGCCGTCGCACCCGCGCGATGGCGACGGTAGGCGTAGGCGACCGTCCGGCTGCCGGCGAAGCGCTCGCCGCCCATCAGCAGTCCGGCCGTCAGCGCGAGGTCTTGCACCTGTTTCCAGTCCGGGTCGAAGCGGCGCGGGCCGAGCCGGTCGCGACGGAAGCAGAGCGTCGGACACATGATGAAGTTGCCCGCCATCACGCGCCGGAGCCCGGCCTCTCCCTCGACGACGAAGCTGCGTTGTGGACC